>Ga0208565_1000110_pt1 | contig 68273 bp, 48 predicted proteins | sample Sb_taG_7_FD_187706 | JGI IMG/M metagenome (GOLD analysis project Ga0208565, IMG submission 187706) | Peat soil microbial communities from Weissenstadt, Germany - Sb_50d_2_FS metaG (SPAdes) (version 2) | ecosystem: Environmental > Terrestrial > Soil > Wetlands > Peat | place: Germany... | reverse complement strand
GTGTGCGGACCGGCACAAGGCGAAGCACGCGGCCAGCCTGGGCTCGGTGAGAAAAGTGGTCCATGACGACGGCGACCCACCAGCAGAAAGGCCAGCACTGTGGCAGGGCGAAGGGCAGCCGCGCAGCCCACAAGCCGGCGTTGGTCGGGACGACTGTCAAGTCGGTGTGCCAGACGTGATTGGGCCGATCGGCGGTGACGCGCCGGGCGGACGGCATGGATGGAGTGGGATGCGGCGTCGGCTCCCGGACGGGAGGCTCGCGGCGGATGCGGCCGATGGTCGTGGTGGCCAGATGCAAGCCGGCGCGGGCCAGGATTTGGACCAGCACACCCATCTGGCCAACAGTCGAAGTTGCCCTTTATTGTCCCTGCAGTACCACTGGGTTGAACAAGATGGCCTCGAGGCTGGGGTCGAAGAATCGCAGCGTTATCACAATCGACTGGCCCGGCTGGAACACCGCGCCCGAGAAGAAGTCCAGGAAGGGGTCGGTCCCAAGTAAACCCGATGCATCCCGCTCAGTCGCATTTGGGCTAAGGTTTTGGAGGAGTAATGCCAGCGGCCCCTGCAATGCGGTAGTGCCGGTGTTCGTGATCGTTATTGTTTGCCTGAACAAGCCCAGGTGGCTGCTGACCAACTGGAGGCCGCCGAGCACGACCTGGAGCGGCGACGTTACGTCCTTGACCACGACCAGCCGGAATGCTTTCGGCGCAAACACCTTGGCAATCGACTCGCCGCTCCCCAGGCCTTGCACGGTTTCGCTGCCGAACTGGCCACTGTGTGACGCGTAGTCCAAAACCTGCAGGTGATCGCCCACGGCGGGGACGAAGCCGTTGATGATGCTCACGGACAACGTGCCAGCCAGGCTTACTGAACCGGAGACCTGGAGCTGATCAAACTGAGTGCCCGGCTTGTTGCCGCCAATGCGGATGGCGAGGGTGCCGGACGCGGTCTGCGTGTAGTTGCCGTGGATCGTCAATATGCCGGTCGAGGAGGCCGTGCCCGGGCTCACCACGCCGGAGTTCTGTACGTTGCCGTTGATCGTGCCGGAGCCGGCCAAAGTCCCGCCGGCATCGATGACGACGCTGATCGGGCCCGTATCTGTCAGGAGGGCATTCTTCTCCACGGTCAATGTCCCAGACTCGACCTCCAGCGGGCCCTGGACCGTCACCAGACCGGCGGCCATCAGCGAGGCGCCGCCATAGGTGGTCAGGCCGCCGCCGTTGGTGGAGTTGCCGCTGACGGTGGAGTTGGTCAACGTGGTCGTGCCGCCGTTGCTTGCCAGGCCGCCGCCGCCGTTAACAGCGGAGTTGCCGCTGACGGTGCAGTTGGTCAGCGTGGTCACGCCGCCGAAGTTGGCCAGGCCGCCGCCGCCGTTAACAGCGGAGTTGCCGCTGACGGTGCTGCCATTGCTCAGGGTGGTCGTGCCGGACGCGCCGGTGTACAGGCCAGCGCCGTTGGAGCCGGCGGAGTTGCCGCTGACGGTGGAGTCGATCAGCGTGACCGTGCCGCTCTGGTTGTCAAGGCCGCCACCATTCGAGGAGGCGGAGTTGTGGTTGACGTTGCAATTGGTCAACGTGGTCGTGCCGCCGGATTTGTTGCCCACGCCGCCGCCGTTCTGGGAGGAGGAGTTACCGCTGATGGTGCAGTTCGTCAGCGTGGTCATGTCGCCATAGTTGGCCAGGCCGCCGCCGTTGTAGCCGACGGAGTTGCCGCTGATGGTGCAGTTGGTCAACGTGGTCGTGCCGTAGCCGGTTTGCAGGCCGCCGCCGCTGCCGCCGTTGCCGCCGTTGCCGACGACGGAGTTGCCACTGATTATGCAGTTCGTCAGCGTGGTGGTGTTAGACTCGAAGATTAGGCCGCCGCCGCCGCCATTGCCGGCGACGGAGTTGCCGCTGATAGTGCAGTTGGACAGCGTGGCCGTGCCGTCCCTGCTGTACAGGCCGCCGCCGTAGCCGGCGGAGTCGCCGCGGCCGGCGGAGTTGCCGCTGACAGTGCAGTTGGTCAGCGTGGTCGTGCCGTTGAAGAACAGGCCGCCGCCCGCATAGCCGGCGGAGTTGCCGCTGATGGTGCAGTTGGTCAACATGGCCGTGCCGTTGGAGAACAAGCCGCCGCCGTCGCCGCCGGCGGAGTTGCCGCTAATGGTGACGTCGGTCAGTGTGGTCGTGCCGCCATAGTTGGCCAGGCCGCCGCCATCCCCGGTGGTCGAGCCGCCCGAAATATTCAGACCACTGATGGTGGCCGTCACGCCGCTATCCACCTGGAACACCCGGCTCAGCCCGCCGCCGCTGACCGACACGCCCGCCGCCGGGCCTGTGATCGTCTCCGCCCCGCTCGTGTTGCTCAGTTCGAGCTGGCCTAAGGTCAACGTGATCTTCTGGGCGCTGGCGAAGACGATCGGGTCGAAGGTGATCGGTTGATCTCCCTGCAGGACATCGGCCAGGTCAACCGCCCCGCGCAGGTCTAGCATGCCGAACGGGCAGTCGCTGCCGTCGGTGGCGGTGTTGACCACAAGCGGGCCGGACTGGACCTGGAAGGCACCAATGTCGATCGGGCTGTCCAGCGAGAAACCACGCTGGTCGGTCGTGATGCCGCTGGCGGCGCCCGCGCCGATGGCCGGGCTGCCAGGCAGCAGGGCCATGGTCTGCGTTGGGCCGCCGTAATAGGCCAAGGGTGCCAGCAGGGGGTTGAGCGGCTGCGCCAAGGTGCCGGTCAGGTCGGAGCCGACCCAGCCGGAGCTGCCGTCGGTCGCGCCGATCAGGTTGTTCCCCAGGGAAGCAAAGGTTCCGAGAACATCGGGTCCGTTGAATGCAAAATTCCCTGCCACGATGGTGTTGGTGATGGTCACCGTGCCACTCACGTTGTCAAGGCCGCCGCCGCCGTAGTTCGAGGAGAAGGCGGAGTTGCCACTGACGGTGCAGTTGGTCAGCGTGGTCGTGCCCCAGTAGTTGTACAGGCCGCCGCCGTTGTTCTCGGCGGAGTTGCCGCTGACGGTGCAATTGGTCAGCGCGGTCGTGCCGCCGCTGTTGTACAGGCCGCCACCGCTGCCGGTGTTGGCGGAGTTGCCGCTGACGGTGCAATTGGTCAGCGTGGTCATGCCGCCTCCGTTGTACAGGCCGCCGCCGCTGCCGGTGTTGGCGGTGTTGCCGCTGACGGTGCAGTTGACCAACATGGTTGTCCCTCCGGCGTCGAACAGGCCACCGCCGTTGCTGGCGGTGTCGCCGCTGACGATGCAGTTGGTCAGCGTCAGGACGCCCGAGGTGTACAGGCCGCCGCCGCTCACGGATGCGGTGTTGCCGGTGACGGTGCAATTGGTCAGCGTGGCCGTGCCGCTGGAGAACAGGCCGCCGCCATTGCCTGCGGAGCTGCCGCTGATGGTGACATCGGTCAGCGTGATCGTGCCGCCATCGTTGTACAGGCCGCCGCCGTTTCCCGTGGTCGAGCCCCCCGAGATGGTCAGGCCGCTGAGGATGGCCGTCACGCCGCTATCCACCTGGAACACTCGGCTCAGCCCGCCGCCGCTGATGGTCACGCCCGCCGCCGGGCCCGTGATCGTCTCCGTCCCGCTCGTGTTGCTCAACTCGAGCTGGCTTGAGGTCAACGTGATCGTCCGGGCGCTGGCGAAGACGGTCGGGTCGAAGGTGATCGTTTGCGCGCCGAGCAGGATATCGGCCAGGTCGACCGCGCCGCGCAGGTCTAGCTTGCCCGCCTGCATGCCGATGGTGTTGACCACCAGCGGGCCGGGAACCTGGACCTCGAAGGCGCCGATATCCACGATGCCGTTGACGACGCGGGTGAAGCCGCGCTCGTCGGTGGTGACACCGGCGGGAATGAGAGCGTTATTGCCCGCGTCGATGGCTGGGCTGCCGGACAGCAGGGCCATGGTCTGGGTCGCCCCGCCGTAATAGGCCAAGGGTGCCAGCAGGGCGTCGAGCGGCAAGGCGCTGGTGCCGGTCAGGTCGGAGCTGACCCAGCCGCTGCTGCCGTCGGTCGCGCCGATCAGGTTGTTGCCCAGGGAGGCAAAAGTCCCGAGGGCATCGGGCCCGCTGGCGGCCGTGTTCTCCGCCACGATGGTGTTGCCGATGGTGACCGTGCCACTCACGTTGTCGAGGCCGCCACCGTTGCCGGCAGAGTTGCCGCTGACGGTGCAGTTGGTCAGCATGGCCGTGCCGCCGATGTTGTACAGGCCGCCGCCATTGTTGCCGGCAGAGTTGCCGCTGACGGTGCAGTTGGTCAGCGTGGTCGTGCCGTTGGAGCTGTACACGCCAGCGCCGTTGTTGCCGGCGGAGTTGCCGCTGATGGTGACGTCGGTCAGCGTGGTCGTGCCCCCGGCGTTATACAGGCCGCCGCCATTCCCGGCGGTCGAGCCGCCCGAGATTGTCAGGCCGCTGAGGGTGGCTGTCACGCCGCTATCCACGTGGAACACCTGGCTCGTCCCGCCGCCGCTGACCGTCACGCCCGCCGCCGGGCCCGTGACCGTCTCCGCCGTGCTGGCATTGGACAGCTCCAGCGCGCCGAGGCTCGAGGAGAGGGTGATGGTCTGCGGCGAGGCGAAGGCGCCCGCGGTGTCGAAGACAACCGTGTTGGGGGCGGGGTTGGCGATATTGGCCGGGTTGGCATTGGTGCTGACGTTGGCCCAACTGATCGCGGCGCGCAGCGTGCCGGGATCGTTCGAGTCGGTGGCGCTTGTGACCAGGTACGACGAGCTCGCCTCGTAGGCGCCGATGTCGACGGCGGTTCCGGCATTGAGCCCGGCCGGTCCGCGCAGGGCGCCGCGCTGATCCGTGGCAGGGATGCCGGCGCCGGAGGCGCCGGCGTCGATCGCCGGGCTGCCGGGTAGCAGGGCCATGGTCTGGGTCGTCCCGCCGTAATTGCCCAAGGGCGCCAGAAGCGGGTCGACCGGCGCGGCGCTGGTGCCGGTCAGGTCGGAGCTGACCCAGCCGGTGCTGCCGTCGGTCGCGCCGATCAGGTTATTGCCCTGAGAGGCAAAGGTTCCGAAGGCATCGGGCCCGCTGGTGGTGGCCGTGTTCTCCGCTACGATGGTGTTGGTCAGCGTGGCCGTGCTGCCGCCGCTGTTGTACAGGCCGCCGCCGCTGCCGGAGACAGAGTTCCCGCTGACGGTGCAGTTGGTCAGTGTGGCCGTGCTGCTGCCGCTGTTGTCCAGGCCGCCGCCGTAGGTGGCAGAATTGCCGCTGACGGTGCAGTTGCTCAGCGTGGCCGTGCTGCCGCCGCTGTTGTCCAGGCCGCCGCCGTAGGTCGCAGAGTTGCCGCTGACGGTGCAGTTGTTCAGCGTGGTCGCGCCAGGGCCGTAGTTGGCCAGGCCGCCGCCGCTGCCGGCGGAGTTGCCGCTGACGGTGCAGTTGCTCAGCGTGGCGGCATAATAGCTCGAGTTGGCCAGACCGCCGCCCAAGCTGCCGGCGGAGTTGCCGCTGACGGTGCAGTTGCTCAGCGTCAGCGTGGCAAAGCCATAGTTGGCCAGGCCGCCGCCGTTGTTGCTACCGGCGGAGTTGCCGCTGACGGTGCAGTTGCTCAGCGTGGCCGTGCCGCTATAGTTGACCAAGCCGCCGCCGTAGGAGGTGGCGAAGTTGCCGCTGACGGTGCAGTTGCTCAGCGTGGCCGTGCCGCTGCGGTTGTACAGGCCGCCGCCGCTGCCGTAGTTGGGTTCGGTGGCGGAGTTGTCGCTGACGGTGCAGTTGCTCAGCGTTAGCAGCGCGCGATCGCCATTGGCCAGGCCGCCGCCGCCGCCGGCGGAGTTGCCGCTGACGGTGCAGTTGCTCAGCGTGGCATAGCCGTAGTTGGCCAGGCCGCCGCCGTTGTTGCCGGCGGAGTTGCCGCTGACGGTGCAGTTGCTCAGCGTGGCATAGCCGTAGTTGGCCAGGCCGCCGCCGTTGTTGCCGGCGGAGTTGCCGCTGACGGTGCAGTTGCTCAGCGTCAGCGCGGTGCCATTGAAGACATTGGCCAGGCCGCCGCCGTTGATGGCGGAGTTGTCGGTGACGGTGCAGTTGCTCAGCGCGATCGTGCCTTCAAAGTTGGCCAAGCCGCCGCCGCCAAAGTAGCCGCCGGCGGCGTTGCCGCTGACGGTGCAGTTGCTCAGCGTTAGCAGCGTGGCATAGCCGTCGTTGGCCAGGCCGCCGCCGCTGTTGCCGGCGGAGTTGCCGCTGACGGTGCAGTTGTTCAGCGTTAGCAGCCCGGCATAGCCGTCGTTGGCCAGGCCGCCGCCGATGAAGGCGTAGTTGCCGCTGACGGTGCAGTTGCTCAGCGTTAGCAGCGCGGCATCGCCGTAGCTGGCCAAGCCGCCGCCGCTGTTACCGGCGGAGTTGCCGCTGACGGTGCAGTTGGTCAGCGTAGTCGTGCCCCCGTCGTTGTACAGGCCACCGCCATCCCCGCTGGTCGAGCCCCCCGAGATGGTCAGCCCACTGAGGGTGGCCTTTACGCCGCCATCCACCTGAAACACCCGGCTCAGCCCGCCGCCGCTGATCGTCACGCCCGCCGCCGGGCCTGTGACCGTCTCCGTCCCGCTCGTGTTGTTCAACTCAAGCTGGCCTGAGCTCAACGTGATCGTCTGGGCGCTGGCGAAGACGGCCGGGTCGAAGGTGATCGTTTGAGACCCGGGCAGGACATCGGCCAGGTCGACTGCACCGGGCAGGTCTAGCGTGCCGAGCGGGGAGCCGTTGCTGCCGGCACTGGTGTTGACCACCAGCGGGTTGGACTGGACCTGGAAGGCGCCAATGTCGATTGGGCTGTCCAGCGGGAAACCACGCTGATCGGTCGTGATGCCGCTGACAGTGCCCGCGCCGATGGCCGGGCTGCCGGGCAGCAGGGCCATGGTTTGGGTCGGGCCGCCGTAATAGCCCAAGGGTGCCAGCAGTGGGTTGAGCGGCTGAGCGCTGGTGCCGGTCAGATCGGAGCCGATCCAGCCGCTGCTGCCATCGGTCGCGCCGATCAGGTTGTTGCCCTGAGAAGTGACGACGCCAGAGACGTCCGGGCCCGTGGCGGCGGTGTTCCCGGCGACGATCGTGTTGGTCAGTGTGGTCGTGCCGTTAACGCTAGCCAGGCCGCCGCCAAAGCTGCCGGCGGAGTTGCCGCTGACGGTGCAGTTGGTCAACGTGGCCGTGCTGTTCAAGTTGTACAGGCCGCCGCCCGAGCTGCCCGCGGAGTTGCCGCTGACGGTGCAGTTGGTCAGCGTGGTCGTGCCGCCGCCGGTGGTGGCCACGCCCCCGCCGGTCCCGGAGGCGGTGTTGTGGCTGACGGTGGAGTTGGTCAGCGTGATTGTACCATCGGAGCTGAACAGGCCGGCGCCCTGGTTGGCGGAGTTGCCGCTGACGGTGCAGTTGGTCAGCGTGGTCGTGCTGGAGGCGCTGATGTACAGGCCACCGCCGTTGGAGCCAGCGGAGTTGCCGCTGACGGTGCAGTTGGTCAGCGTGGTCGTGCCGCTCAGGTTGTCAAGGCCGCCGCCGTTCCCAGAGGCGGAGTTGCCGCTGACGGTGCAGTTGGTCAGCGTGGTCGTGCCTTCGGAGAACAGGCCACCGCCGTTCCCGGAGCTGGAATTGCCGCTGACAGTGGAGTTGGTCAGCGAGACCGTGCCCCCGTCGTTGAACAGACCGCCGCCCTCGCTGGCGTTGCCGCCGCTGATCGTCAGGCTCGAGATTGACGCCGTGACACTCCCGTCGATCTGGAACACGCGGCTCAGCCCGCCGCCGCTGACCGTCACACCCGCCGCCGGGCCGGTGATCGTCTCCGTCCCGCTCGTGTTGCTCAGCTCGAGCTCGCTTGAGGTCAACGTAATCGTCTGGGCGCTGGCGAAGACGGTCGGGTCAAAGGTGATCGTTTGCGCGCCGGTCAGAACATCGGCCAGGTCAACCGCCCCGCGCAGGTCTAGCATGCCGAGCTGAACGCCGATGGTGTTGACCACCAGCGGGCCGGGGGCCTGGGCCTCGAAGGCGCCGATGTCGACAATGCCGTTGACGACGCGGGTGAAGCCGCGCTGGTCGGTGGTGACACCGGGGGGAATGAGGGCGTTATTTCCCGCGTCGATGGCTGGGCTGCCGGGTAGAAGGGCCATGGTCTGCATGGGCCCGCCGTAATAATTCAAGGGTGCCAGCAGCGGGTCGAGCGGCAGGGCGCTCGTGCCGGTCAGGTCGGTGCTGACCCAGCCGGAGCTGCCGTCGGTCGCACCGATCAGGTTGTTACCCTGAGAAGTGAAAACGCCAAAGACGTCCGGGCCTGTGACGGCCGTGTTCACGGCGACGATCGTGTTGCCCAGCGTGACCGTGCCGGCGGCGTATAGGCCGCCGCCCTGGTTGGCGGAGTTGCCGCTGACGGTGCAGTTGGTCAGCGTAATCGTGCCTGTGAGGTACTGGTTCACGGCGCCGCCGTCGTTGGTGGCGGAGTTGCCGCTGACGGTGCAGTTGATCAGCGTAATCGTGGCGTTGTTGCTGGTCAGGCCGCCGCCTGCTAGCGCCGAGTTGCCCGAGACGGTGCAGTCATCGGCCATCAGCGAGGCACCGCCATAGATGGCCAGGCCGCCGCCGCCGTTGCTGGCGGAGTTGCCGCTGACGGTGGAGTCGGTCAACGAGATCGTGCCGCCGTTGCTGGCCAGGCCGCCGCCGCCGTTGCTGGCGGAGTTGCCGCTGACGGTGGAGTCGGTCAACGAGATCGTGCCGCCGTTGCTGGCCAGGCCGCCGCCGCTGTTAATAGCGTGGTTGCCGCTGATGGTGCAGTTGGTCAGCGTGGTCGTGCCGCCGTTGTTGTCCAGTCCTCCGCCAAATGTGCCGGCGGAGTCGCCGTTGACGGTGGAGTTGGTCAGCGTGGTCGTGCCGTTGTTGTACAGGCCGCCACCCGAGGTCCCTGCGGAGTTGCCGCTAACCGTGCAGTTGGTCAGCGTGCTCGTGCCGCCGCCGGTGGTGGCCACGCCCCCGCCGGTCCCGGAGGCGGTGTTGTGGCTGACGGTAGAGTTGGTCAGCGTGGTTGTGCCGCCGGAGCTGAACAGGCCCGCGCCCTGGTTGGCGGAGTTGCCGCTGACGGCGCAGTTGGTCAGCGTGCTCGTGCCAGAGGCGCTGATGTACAGGCCACCGCCGTCGGAGCTGGCGGAGTTGCCGCTGACGGTGCAGTTGGTCAGCGTGCTCGTGCCTTTGGAGAACAGGCCGCCGCCGTTCCCAGAGGCGGAGTTGCCGCTAACCGTGCAGTTGGTCAGCGTGCTCGTGCCTTTGGAGAACAGGCCGCCGCCGTTCCCAGAGGCGGAGTTGCCGCTGACGGTGCAGTTGGTCAGCGTGCTCGTGCCGCCATCGTTGTACAGGCCGCCGCCGTTGCCGGAGCTGGAGTTGCCGCTGATGGTGACGTTGGTAAGTGTGGTCGTGCCGCCATCGTTGTACAGGCCGCCGCCGTTGCTGGCCGTATTGCCGCCGGTGATCGTCAGTCGCGAGAGTGACGCCCTGACACCAGAATTGACCTCGAACACTTGGCTCACCCCGCGGCCGTTGACCGTCACGTGACCAAAGGTCGGGCCCACAATACTCTCTACCCCCCCCGTGTGGCTCAGCACGAGCGGGCCGTTGAGCAGGTTGATCGTCCGGGGCGCGTTGAAGAAGGTGCTAAAATCGATCGTGTTGTTCCCCGGGGTCGTATTCGCCCTGGCGATCTCATAGCGCAGGGAGCCGATGCTGCCGTTGTCAAGCGTATTGGTGACTAAAAATGTGGAGAGTACCATGCGGTCCTCCAGCAGCTCCAACGTCGGACGAAACCGCCGCCGCTGCAGGCCCTTGACGGTCCCCCGCACGCCGCTCCGCCGATCTTTCGCTCGCTGGTGACTCATGGTTCCCTCGATCTTCTCGTTATGAACAACCTTTGGTGGTAATCGCTCTCACGCCGGCCCCAGCGGCTCAGTCCCACTACCGGCCGACCCCGCCGCGCCAGGGGTCGGCTGGGCCGGTACCCGCAACGGCGCCGGCACATCGGCCAGTGCCACGTCGGGCACAACGAACGAGTGCTCCAGCAACTTGTCGTCGTTGTTGATCAGGTCCGGGTAGCGCCGGCCCGGCAGCACGGTCACGGCAAAAATTTCCTGGACGGCGGTCTCGAACCGCAGCAGCGCGACCACCTGCCCGGACCTTAGGTCGATCGCGCAGATGCCACAGGTCCGCTCGTGCTCGGCCAGCCGCTCGGTGATCGGGATGCCGCTGAAGACGGCGCTCTCGCGCACCTGAGAAAGGCCGACGAAGGCGAGGTTGCCGGCGAAATCGAGCCCGCGCGTGAAGCCCGGCACTTCGGCGATTGGCTCGTACTTGCCGGTGTTCGCGTCGATGAAGCCGAGCGTTCCCGCGCCCGACTCGCAGACCCAAAGCCGGCCTGCGTACCACCGCGGCGAGTGGGGCATCGACAACCCGCGGGCGATCACCGCGCCCGAGTCCACATCCATCAGGACGCCGCCCTTGGCCTTGTTCGCCCGCCAGCCGGCCGGCTCGTCGCTCTCGCCCAGGGCCGTGACGTAACGCGGGCGGCCATCGACCATCCCCAGGCCGTTGAGATGGCAGCGGTCGGTGGGCTCCAGCGCCGAGACGAACGGCGGCCGCCAGCGCGGCGTGAAGCTGGCCGAGCGGTCGAGTGTGCAGAGGCAGGAGAACCGAGTGTTGACGACCCAGAGCGCGCCGCCGGCATCCCAGGCCATCTCATGGATCTGGATGTTGCCCGTGACGTGGCTGGCGCGGGGCAGGAAGCAGGCGTCGTGCCGGCCGGGCGGATCGAGCTTGGCGGTGACGGCCGGAACGTTGACGTACTCCCAGACCTGAAGCGTGGTGCCGACGGCCAGCCGGTCGCCGTCGAGGGCCATGCCCATCGGGGCCTGGAAGACGCGGAAGTGAGTGTTGAGGTGGTCCCCCTCCTCGCGGACCAGCACGAGCTTGCCGGCCTGGTAGGTGGTGACCAACAGCGACGCGCCGAGCTGCCGCAACAGCGCGGGGAAGTTCGGCGTGTGGACGGCCCGCAGCGGCGCCGGATCCTCCGTCTTGGGGCGGCCCGGGTCCGGCATCGGGCCGGCTGGTGCACCTTGCATGCTAAAGAGAAGATCGTGAGCGCTCTGCTTGGTCTGGTCCGGCGTCAGGCGTGCGGGGGCAGTTTGCGTAGCCATATTTTTCCCACTTGTGCCCAAGGGACCGGAGCAGGGCGGGCCGGCTTCATCGACCGCAACGGCTCCAAGATCGATCCTTGGCGTAGAGATCAGGTCACAGTCATTCCGGCGTGATCCTGCGTGAAGCGGCACGATCCCAAAGCTGGAGATAAGGGCTCGGAACAATCGTTAAAACGTCTGATCTAATTCTCGTGGTTCCATTCCGAGATCGATTCGGGTGCACCAAACGCTGTTGTGTCGGATGGAACTTCGGATGCGGTCAACTGCTTTAGTGGAGGTAGTTCCTGACCAGACAAGGAAGAAGTTCACTCCTTGTTACGCATTCGCAAAGTGCACCGAACCTACCAGGGTTCGTCATGCGGCAAAAGGAAGTATCCTGGGCGACACCGCGGTCAGGCTTAAAGGGCGACGTTCGCCGTGGTGATCCGCATCAAAAAGGCACGTACGCCACGACCAATCGGGTTAACTAGAACACGTACGAATGGTCGCGTCAATTAAAAAAGAAATTCTTGATCAAACGATCAAACGATTACCCGGCTCTCCCAGTAAGGCGCTCGCGTTTACCGTCCCCCCGATGTCCCTTCCCATCATCCAGGGCGATGAAGCCAGTCGCCAGAAGGTCCTGGAGAGGATGGCCCATTACCTGGTCCCCGGCATGAGCATCGCTGTGATCCAGGACGACCGGATTCTCTTGACGCGCGAATATGGCGTCATGAATGCAGCGAGCAGGCAGGCCGTCACCAGGCAGACGCGCTTCCAGGCGGCCTCGGTCAGCAAGCCGCTTGCGACCCTCGCGGCTCTTCGCCTGGTCCAGCGGGGCAAGCTGGCCTTGGATGGCGACCTGGACAAGTTCCTAGTCTCCTGGAAGATCCCCGACAACGACTTCACGCGACAGAAACCCGTGACGCTGCGCCAGATCTTCACCCACAGCGCTGCCTTCACCGTCAGTGGGTTCGGCGGGTATGCCCCCGAGGCGAAACTCCCCTCGCTGCACCTGGTGTTGGACGGTGAGAAACCCGCCAACTCAGCGCCGATTCGAGTCAATTTCGTGCCGGGCAGCAAAACTCGCTATTCCGGAGGCGGCTTCACTGTGCTGCAGCAGACGCTTATCGACGTTTACGGCCGTCCCTTTCCTGCGATGATGGATGACCTTGTCCTCATCCCGTTGAAAATGGCACACAGTTCGTTCCAGCAGCCGCCTGCCAGCGCCCTCGCGAAAGAGGCAGCCAGCGGGCATACAAATGGGAAGCCGATAACAGGCCGCTGGCATGTTTATCCGGAAATGGCGGCCGCGGGACTGTGGACAACGCCTTCGGATCTCGCCCTCTTCGTGCTCGGCATAGAGCATGCTCGGCGCGGCAACTCCGACGCCATCCTATCGGCCGATCTAGCGAACCAGATGCTAACGAGGCAGATCGATAATTGGGGCCTCGGCATCGACCTTGGCGGAAGAGGCCCGTCTTTGTCCTTTACACACAACGGTGCTACCTGCCCTCCAAACAGTCTTCAATGAAAACCCGGAGCTGATTGCGAAATCTGGCGACATGGTCCAGCACGCCGAGTGCGCCTTGCTGCAGTTGGCAGCCAACTCCAATCTGCTCGGCAAGGAGGCGATCCATCGGCACATGCTCGGCCTGAAGGCGCGCCTGAAAGGGACGGCAAACTCCGAATTGGAATACTTGTTGATCGACAGAATTGCCATCTGCTGGTTGGGCGTCAATTACTATGAACAGGATGCCGCTAGTCAACTCCTCAGCGAAAAGGGCCAGCCTTCAGAGCATAGGCCGACCGTCTTGGGACGCGGCAAGAAGCGTTCGATCGCCGGCCAGTATCACGAACTGCCTGGCTTGGGACGCCGGCCAAAAACAAGACGCGTGGTAAGAAGGTCGGTATTTGCTTCGTCGTCATCAAATGGCTCGAAATAGATTTCGACCACTACTTCTCGCTTGCCTTTCTTGCCCACTCCGTTCCGATTATGATGGGAAGCTGCTTCTGGTCGAGAGCGTGATCCCTACCGACAAGACTTTCAGCGGCTGGTCTGGAACTTGTGCGGCAGGGTATGCGTGGCTGTGCGGCTGAAGAAGGTGACAATTGTTCTACCAATCACGGCTGCACCAGATCCGGGTGCGAAACAAAGATTGACATGTGATTGGCGGTATCGTACTCAATCCAAGGTCTAACGTATACGACAGCTTTGCCAGGAGCCGTAACCCGACCTTCTGTTACATAGATCTTGAGTGGTATGGCGCCCTTGGAAAAGTTTGCCGTTCTGTGGGCCGTTAAGTAGTGATAGCCCTGGATATTCCAAGCAGGGTGAAGATAACCATTTCCGGTGATGCTCTGAAGCACTCCAAACTTTTCAACAATGGCATTTCTGTTAGAAGTAACCTCCTTGTTATACTTGACAGGTGCTCCTTGGTTATCATCCGCTTCCTGCTTTTCTTCACGGAAGATCTTCTCAACGGCTGCTTGTGCTTCATCAACCATGCGAGTCTCTTCTCGAATTCGAGTCTCTTCGAGTCGATAGTGGCGTTGCAAAACGAACCAAAGGACGGCGAAACCAACACCTGAGAGTATCAGGATACTTGCCCAGACGGCCTTGCCTTTTTTCATAATCTACTCCACATCCCCGGCAGCTGCCGAACCACGCTCGCACAGGCCACGTTTGTTTTACTTCCCTGCCGCACCTGTCGCAGCGAGTATAACTTGCCAGGGCAATCGCATCAAGAAACCCGTCGCCGCTAATGACTTGCGTGATCCCGACCGGCAGCGAGCCGTCTTTTGACAAGCTCCTTGATCTGACGATAATGGTCATCCCTGGCGGGCAAGAAAGTACAGAGGACGAGTACCGAAAGCTACACGAGTCTGCCGGGTTTCGGTTGAGCAAGATCCTTTCGACAGAAGCCGAGGTCAGCAAAAGCGCAGCCAAGATGGAAGCCTTTGGCGAAGGCCGGGGTCGCATTGCCTGATGACACGTCAATGAAGCGGAAGTACGAGGCCCCGGTCTCGTTGGCGTGGTAGTTGTCCCGAACATACTCGAAGCGGTAGAGACGATCCTTGAAGACAACCGGCGTCGTCTCCACCATGAGGAGGTCAATGGTACCCAGGGTTCGCCCCTCCTCCTTGCCGACTACCCTGACCGCCGGGAGCATGCCGTTCATTGGTGCCGTGCGTCGATACGAATGGGGTTAATGCAAACAGAGCCCGGCGGGCCGTTGGGAAAGTTGGTCTCGTAAAAAGTGGGCGGCTCGTAGGTCCATCCTTGGTTCAAGCGTTGCTCTTCCTGCACGAGATTCTTGTAGAGCCGTTGCCCCACAATCGGTGCCGCGCGTCGGGCTCGCTCACCACATTCCGCATACAACTCATCCAAGAGATCCGTGATATTCTTCGCCTGCCGGGTATCATTGCGATACCACTCGCGCGTCGCCCATAGAACACCTGCGTAGCGATCGTTCAGATTCGCGGCTTCGTAGGCAAAGCGTGCTCGCACACGCTGGTCCGAATGATGGCGAAAACGCTTCCAGGCGCGGAGTGTCGTCCGCACAATCCGCACCACGCTGGGACCATTCACCTCGAAATCGCGCTGGAACGCCCGCAGCAGCAGCTCCGTTTCCTGACCCTGGGGAATGTGCGAGTGGCGGTAGTTGAACCGCAACTGTCCGTGGATGTCCGCAATCGAGTAATCGGTGAAATCGAGCAACCTGCCTTGTGTCTGAAGCTCCCTAAAGAGTGGCGTCCCGGGGATTGGTGTGTAGAGCATGAACTGATGGAATTCCGTCGCATGGCGCACGGCATGCTCAATCACCTCGTCGATATTGTCGAGTGTGTGCTCTTCCAGGCCAATGATGCTGGAGCCGAGGACGCGGACCCCGTGCTCGCGGAGCTGCTGCGCGAAAGCGATGGTGTCGGTGCCGGCAAGCTTCTGATAGCGCGAGTTCTTCCCCTCCAGGCCCATCCACACCCAGGAAACCCCCAGTCGCACAAGCTGGTCGAAGGTGTATTTCTGCAACGCGTTGGCCGAACCGAAAACATAGAGCGCCCAAGGCTTGCCGTGCTTTTCCATCAGTTCCAGTAGCTGCAAGCTCCGCTTGGCATTCAGTAGGAAGTTCTCGTCCATGACAAAGAACGATTGCATGCGGAGGTTCTTCTCCAACTGACACATGATCTCGAATAGCTCGGAGCCCGTGCGATAGAATTCGATCGATTTGCCTTTGCCGCCGAACATGGCGGATGTCGAACAGAAATTGCACCCCATTGGACAGCCGACGGATGGAATGAGCGTGGCGCAGGCGTCGCCGGGGTGATTAATCAGGTTGGTTCCCATAATCCGCGAGCCGATGTTTCCGGGAACCTGCGGATGACGAATCGGATTGTTGGTGTCCTCTCCAAGATACTCTCTCATCCAGCACACGCCATCCGCCCGCACCACGTGATCGCAAGCGCAATAGCGATCCAGATTCGGGAGATTGGCCAAGTGCCCGCCAATGAGGATCTGCGCGTGCGGCAGGTGCTTGCGGATAAAGCGGCACATCCAGCGGACTTTGGACAAATTGGTTTGAATCGCACTAATTCCGACAATATCGTATTCCTGCGTCTGAATCTCCTGCATGAAGCGCGCTTGCGAAGGGAAATCCAGCAACGTCACGGGCGCGTGCAGATTGGCCTGAATTATCATCAAGCCCCACGAACGATTAAATGTCCGCAACGAGAACGCATGTTGCACGCGCGTGACCTGGTTGTGATACAACTCCATCGGATTGATGATTCGACTGCCGTAGCCATCATCTTGGGCGTAGGGACCAAACACACTGGTCAGCAGCACCCGCGCCCTGGATCCCAAGGGATGATGCGGCGTCTTATCGGGGAGTGCCGTGGTTTGCGAAAGAGGTACCAAATCAGGTGCGGACATAAAAAACCGCCTCTCAATGTGAGCAACGTTTCGCTTGTTTGCGCGACGCACCAACAACCGCAGCCACGGAGAATTCCCAAGAGAAACATGGAAACGCGACAGAGCTTTCGGCAAACGTTTGGTGGTCGAAATTCCGCAGTCCGTTCGTGCGGCAAACGCTCCTGCTGGTTCGCGCCCAGCGCGGGCGCAGAAGACATGCCGCAAAAACATCGAATCCCTGTTCAGCGCCAATCGGTACCAGGCCGTCCGTGTCCGGCATGCGGGCATCGAGCAGCACCAGCGGGTACGGCCGGCCCAGTGCGGCAGCGTCCCAGCACACCGAGCGGTCCATCTTGCTCATCTTGGGGATTCCAAGAGATCCTTTCATTGCGGCAGCCATCCGTTCGATCTCTCGCGATCGATTTGTCCGGGTAGTTCGTAAAAAAGGGAGACCGTTTTCTGTTTCATCTGGATGCCGCCGAGCTTCGGCTCCCATAGCCATGTCCAACGGTGCAGATCCTTACGCGGCAGCAAAATTCGGTCGAATATCTTGGTCTTTTTGTCCTTGACCCAGCCGCCATATTGATTCGAATATTGCCAGACTTCGTGCCGCACCGTCGCCACCGGCATGCCATATTCGGCGTCGTAACTCGTGGATTGATCCCGCACCAACTGCATGAGAATGCGGACTTGTTTTTCATCGCCGGCCAGATAGAGCGGAGCGACTTTGTTTTCATAGTGTTGTGATTTTGCGATATCCTTGACAATCTGCTCGCGGATGTCATCGGGCACGGTCGCGTCGGCCGGAAGAAAGGGATCGAACTCGGCAACGGGCGGGTAGTGAAAGCCTTCCACGCGCACCCGGTCGTTCGCCAGGATCACCAAGTCATAGCGGCCGGGCGGTAGCTTCTGGAATAACCAGCGATTGCCTGACTGCGGCTTCGCCGTAGCTGCAACTTCCGGCGCGCCGATCTTTGCCTTACGATCGATTGGCTTGCGCGGATTACCATCTTCATCCCAGCGGAGCAGCGCGCCCACAAATGTCACGCCCTTGGACTTGCCTAGGTCGATGATCAAGTCCCCCGCCCGTAATGGGGTGGAGGAACAGATCGACAAACCCAGGATCAAACTCCTTACCATTGGTTTGGCTCTCATGTTGGTCTCTTCATTGCTGCTTTGCCTTGCTGGATGCCGCGGCCTTCTGAGATTGCAACTGCGTTACCTTCGCCCTGACTTCCTGGACCAGCGGACTGCCGGGGTAATCGTGGAGCAGATCCTGATAACTCGTCACGGCTTGTTCGAAGCGACCTCGTTTTTCTTCGCATTCGGCCGCGAGGAACACCAACTGGTCGGCGTAAGGAGAATCCGGGTTTACGACGAGGAGATCACGGGCCACGGCGCACGCATTCTGCCATTTGCCGCGGCCGGCGTGAAAGCGGGCCTGAAGAAGCGGCAGATAGCCTTCGAGTTTGTCGGCCGGGAATTCGTCCTGCCAGCGCCGCAGTTCGGATCGTGCCCGGTCCCAGTCCTTGTCGCGGAGAAATGCCTCCGTGGAACGGCTGAAGGCACCACGCCGGGCGTCCTGTTCGGCCGTGCTGTGCGTCAAGCCTCTTGCAGACCCAGCTTCCAGGTAGGACTTCCGAGCAGGCTCCTTTTCGCCGTTGCGCGCGTACCAATCTCCCCAGACGCGAAGCACGTGACTATGTAGCGCCGAGTGTTCCATGTTTGCCAGGTCCGCCGTGGCTCTTTCGAGAAGTTCCTTGGCTTCGCGTCTTTGAAGCAGATCGTTGAGGAAGATGTCGGCTGCTGAAACTGTGCATTCCACTTTTAGCTGTTTGCGCCGGACGGCCGAGCCGGCCGCCTGCCAGACCGCGGCAGCCGCATTCGGGTCATCAAGGCTATCGCGCAGCAGTGGGCCGATGACTCGTGCCAGACCAAGGCACACGTTCTCGTCCTTGTCCGGCTTGTCGGTAACAAGCCACCCCTGGCCGACCTTGGCGGCCAGCGCGTGCCGGCCTGCCTGCTCCAAGGCCAGCACGAATTGCAGTACGGCAGCCGGATCGAGTGTGGCCGGCTCGTACTTCGCCAAGATCGTCGCGTACCGCGACAATTTATCGTAAATGTCACTCTGATCCGACACGATGATTGGCCGGTGAATATGGACACGATTGGCGATCTCGGCACCGCCGAACGAAGTCATCTTTACCGTATACATTCCAGGATGAAGGTAGATGTGCACCGGATCGGTTGTTTCGGACGATTGCCCGTCGCCGAAATCCCAGCGGGCTTTGTCACGCCCGCCGCCGGGAATCTCGTGAAACCGGACGCGGACCAGCGGCACAGCGCTTTCCGCCAGTGCGACCTCGCCGGCGATTTCCACGCCGTACTCGTGCAGACTTCCTTTGCGAAAGTGCTTGAGGCTGGTGGCGGGCAAGTGGGCGACGTGGTCGGCACCGAATGCGCTGGCGGGGATTATTTCCGGTTGGCCGGTCTTGGGCGATTGCCATGCCGCCACCATGCACGCATCCTTTCCGCGGGCGGCGTGGAAATACTCGAACTGATGCGACCCGGCAGTGAGCCGGACATCCCCTTTGATCCTGGCGTCCCCGACCGGACCGTGTTCTCCCGGAGCGGAAACCACTTCCCGGCCATCGACCAGGAGAAAGCTGCAATCCTGGCTTGAGGTGAAGAAGTGATAGGTCCCATCCGTGGGAATGCGAATCGTTCCTTCGAACTTGCTCAAAAACGATTCCGGGGCGGGTGAGAACGGGTTGAGACGATGGAAGACTCCAGTGACAAAATCACTACCCAGCGGATCTGCGCTTGCAAATGCTCTACGAACGGATTGCAGACTATTGAGATCACACGACTTCCACGATCGTGTTTCGAAGAGCAGTCCGCCGGAGGCTTTCCAAGAAGGCGGTTCCTTCCTCGGAGCCGGTCCGCCATAGTAGATTTTGTAGTTGCTCTGCTTCGGAACAGTTTGAAAAGCGATGCGACAGAAGTCACCGGGGCCGAACTGGAGAACTCGAACCGGCACGGCGTTATCCTGATTGTCATACACCGCCAGGTTATGGGCATCAGGGAGCAATTCGCCCTGTGTGAAGAACTCCGTGACCACGATGCGTGGCTGTGCTGGCGCCAGAGGTACTTTTACCTTCCGCAGGCAATGACAGCTCGCTCCGGGGCCCCAGAAATCCTGAGCGAATAGTGACTGCGAGGAGCTCGCCAGCAGGAGAACCCCGGACAGAACGGCACTGAGGCGGGCCAGACATGATGATTTCTGAGAATTGCCTATGCGCATAGACGGTAGCTCCCGGCGACAGCAGTGATGGTTGAAGCATGTGTGGCAACTGCCATGCCGAAGTGACCGTGGGAAACCGGACTGCGCGCACGCCGAGCAAGTTCGGCAGCTGCCAATCAGCAACTTTGCAGAGCAGGCTCATGTATCGGTAGAACTTGCTTCGTGTGCGAGAACGACAACTAAATGGCACGGTTGTGCGAAAACGCACACGGATCTCAGATTCCTGGTCCGGTCTCGCGCGCACATGATTCATAAATTGCAGTGCTGCAAATCATTTGTTGATAGTCGGGCAGAACTTTCCACGCCTGATCTCGACCTGGCCAGGTCCAATGTGGGCCTGTTCCTAGTTTTGGATCGTTCGAGGCGTTGTTTCCAAAATGTGCCTGGCCTTCGGCACACGTCTTGCTCGGACTCACGAGGACAATCGTTTCCGTAACGTCCGCGAGGAGTCAGCGCATGTCAATCCCGGCTCAGCCCGCCTCAGGCAAAATGAGTCCTGAAGAAGCCGTTGTCCGTCTTCAGCATCGGGCGGAGTCAATCAAGCACGAAGTTCACAAGGTGATAATCGGCCAGGAGCAAATGCTGGAGGAGATGCTGATCTGCCTCTTCGCACGTGGCCATTGTCTGACCATCGGCGTACCGGGTCTGGCCAAGACGTTGGCGGTAGCGACGCTCGCAAGAGCCTTGCATCTGAAATTCAGCCGGATTCAGTTCACGCCCGATTTGATGCCCAGCGACATTACGGGTACGGAGATCATCGAGGAAGATCCCGCGTCGGGGAAAAGGACGTTTCGTTTCGTCCGTGGACCTATTTTCGCCAACATCGTGCTGGCCGACGAGATCAACCGCACGCCCCCCAAAACGCAGGCGGCCTTGTTGCAGGCTATGCAGGAATACCAGGTCACGGCCGGCGGCAACACGCACGATCTTGACCAGCCGTTCTTCGTGATGGCCACGCAGAACCCTATCGAACAGGAGGGGACCTATCCGCTGCCGGAGGCGCAGCTCGACCGCTTCATGCTGTCCATCAACATCGGTTACCCCAGTCGGCAGGAAGAGCAGCAGATCGTCAAAGCCACGACGCAAGCTTCCCACAACGACGTTCAGCCTGTTCTGCGCGGACGCGATTTGCTGTGGATTCAGCAGCTCGTCCGCGAAGTTCCCGCCAGCGACCACATGATCGATTATGCAGTCGACCTGGCCCGCGCCACTCGACCGAAAGAAGCGAACGTCCTTCCATTCATCAAGGACTGGCTCGCCTGGGGAGCGGGACCGCGCGCCGCCCAGTACATGGTGCTGGGGGCCAAGGCTCGCGCAGTTCTGCACGGACGACTCGCGGTCAGTGCCGAGGACTTGCGGGCCATGGTGCGCCCTGTTCTACGCCATCGCATTTTCACCAACTTCAATGCCGATGCCGAAGGGGTCGATACCGATCAAATCCTCGACAAACTGCTGAAGGCGGTTCCAGAGCCGTCTTACGGCGAACCGACGTCAACCCGGCGGAAGCAGCAGCCGGGTTAGCCCGCGGGCTTGCCCGACGAGCCGAGGCGGCCGCCAAGAGCATGGGCAAGCAACGATCACCCCTCGCCCCGGTACTCCGTGGAGAGGGGAGAAAGATCGCGGCCGCTACATCCTCGTCCAATCTGCTTTAGGACTCAGCCATCTTTTTGATCGTGTCTTCAATCTCTTCAATGAGAGCAGGTAGATTGGGACGCACAAAACTCATGCTCGGAGCGGGAATTCGATTATGCTTCATGTCAGGCGGAACATGCTTGTGATGGGGATAAGTGCTTTGCAGATTTGGATCATCGGAATGCGGCTGGGAGTCGTACCAGAAGAGCTTCTCCTCCCCATGCCAGACTTCGTAACCATACCAGTCCAGCACGGCCGGCAAGCGATGGTAGAGAATCCGTTCGCGCACGACCAAACGAATGCCACGAGCAAAATTCAACTCGCCTGTCACGCGCGCCAGTGAGGCGCCTCGGCGAATCAGTGCCAGCGTGGAGCGCTGCACCGAGGGGAACCTTTCCGCGAGCGTGTAAAGGAACAGCTCATAATCTTGAATTGTCCGAAACGCATCGGTCATGAGGCAACCTTGATCAGTCCTTCAAGGCTAGGTGGTTTCTGCTGCAACCTCTGCACTTCGTTACGATACACCGCCTGGCGCGCGAGCCAGGTCCGATATACACTTGCCCACTCGCCAAAGTCCAGAACCCAGTGCTCATTCTCGGGTTCCTCGCCACTAGCGTAGGCGGCATAAAACGTTTCGGAGCGGACGCCATATTTCCGCTCCATGGCCAGCAACTCCTCCTCAAGCGCGTGGATGTCGGCGAGAATATCTTGGAGCCCCATGCTTGACCCCTATCGTTGTAGCGACCGGCAACGTTCTTGTTCTTCCCACATGCGAACGCCTGCTCGACGACCATTATCGCCAGCAAGGTGCGGAACCTGAATTAACCTTATGGTACTTTTCTACCCATGAAATTCCAAGTGAAGCATGCCCGGATAGAACGTACGCTGGCATTCCTGCTTACCTTTGGCGGAGTCACTTCGTTTACCGAAGAAAGGGACGCTGCCGCGATGGCAAATCGTCGGCCTGGGCTCACTCCTTCTCAAGAAACGCCAACGGATTTTCCGTCACCGCGATTTCCGAACGTGTTCCTGATGGAGCAGGTTTCACCGGCATCGGCAGTCTCTTGCCTCCCAGACAATTGGCCAGATATGCTTCAAGCACCAATCCCGCCAGCACCGCGGCCAGGAAGAATTCCCACAGACTCTTCCCCTCGCGCAGACGGTGGATCGTGCCGGCCAGATCGTCCGGATCGTCGCAGAAGAGAAGCGGCTGACGACCAAATCTGTTCTTCAACTCCTCCTGGCTGATTTGGGCGGGGTCGGCTTCTTCGGGATCAGGGTTGACTGCGAAAATGAAAGTTTTCGGCTGCCGGGGATCGTTCTGATGGACCAGGTAGATACCGGCCTCGTGAGTGTCGCCATAGCGAAAGACGGAGGCGTCTTTTTCCGGAGTTCGCAGGCGCAAGGTATTTCCGGATGGGTGGACGACTTCAATCTCTGTCCCGCGGGCGCTGTTTCCCAGCGGCACAAGCAGCGGCGACCCTGCCTGAACCTGGGAACGCGCCGCCTCGGCCCCGGCGGCGTGAAATACCAGGCGGGCAAAGAGCGGCAGGAACAACGGCTTGAGCGGCAAGTTGGTCCAGTCGACATGAACGCCGGTTCCGAGCAGAAACACCGACCCTGCTCCAACGGCGCGCTCCGCGAGCAAGGGCTGACCATCGTCGAGTCGGGCCAGCACGCGTCCATCTGCTTCCGGGGCCAAGGGGAAATGTTTGTAGATCAAAACCGACTGATACAAGGAGGCGGGTTCCGCCAGCGGAGCCAGGGCCGGATGGTCTTTTTCCAGCGAGCCGATATGCCAACTCTCACTTCCGCCCTTGGCGGGTTGGCGTAGGGCTGCCAGTTCGGCCGGCAACAACTGTTTTCCGATGCTTTCGTTCATCCGATTGTACGCGTCGGCCTGGACATTCGGTCCGCAGATCCAGAAAAGATGGCCGCCGGCACGCACATAATCGCGCAGCCGCTCGGCCACGGAAGGATCAGGGGCCGGAAGATTGACGCAGAAAATGATCGCATAATCACCAAGCATCTCGGCTGCGAGTTCTTCGGCCAACAGGGAGCGTACGCGCACGGCCGAGTTGCCCGAACGACCCGGCCCCAGGGCACGCTCCAGGTAAAAAGAATCTTCGGCGTAGGGGATCTCGTGGCGACGGGATTTGACGATCGCCACCGCAATCTGCTGATCGAGCGTCAAGGCGAAGTAAAGCCTGTTGTCGAGCGGCGACCCGTCCTCCTCCGCCAAACGCACCTCGCCGCGGTGAACTCCCGCACGATCCAGCGTGAAGCGGAACTCATGTCTGAGCGCACAGCCGGGCGCTAGATTCAGCGTCGGACTGACCGCCTCCTTCGTGCCGTCGATATGAAGCTCCAGGTGTTTCTGGAGAGGAATTGAAGAGGTGTTCAATACTTCCAGACTTGCTTGGATGGGCACGCCGGCCACCGGCGCCGGCATCTGAATCCGGATATTCCGCAGGGCGACGTTTGGCATGGGATCGCGATTGACTTTGATCAGGACCACCGGAACTTCCGGCGTTTTCTCGGCGGGTTCCTCGTCCTGCGCGCGCAAACCTTCCCAGGAGATGGACTGGTTGTCCGTGACCACGTAGATTTCGCGATGCGTCGTGTCCGCCTGGGTCAGCAGGCTGCGCGCCTGCTGCAGCTTGCCGGCCAAATCAGCTCGTTCGTAACTCAGCTTGGCCTGGGCCAAAGCCTGCCGTACGGTTTCATGTTTGTGATAGAGGCGTCCCTGTTCGGGAGAGACAGGCCCGTCGGTCAGAAGTAGCGCCACGGAGTCGCCGTCACGCAGAACGTCGAGGACCTGCTCCGCTGACTTCCGGGCGGTCTCGAAACGCGGCTGGCCGGCGTCCATGATCGCCATGCTTGCCGAGTTATCGAGAATGACTACCACGGCTGTGGCCGCTCCTTTTCCCCAAAGAACCTGCAGGCTGGTGACGGCGGGCCGGGCCAGGCCCACGGCGACGAGGACCAGGGCGGCCACGCGAAGCAACATCAAGGCCAGATCGTCCACGTACTTTCGCCGTCTCGTACGTTCGACGCTCAGCCGGAGAAAACGCAGCGTGCTGAAATGAACCGTGACCGCCTTTTGGCGGTGGATCATGTGCAGCACCGGGGGAATGACTCCGGCCAGCGCGGCGATCAGGAACAGCGGGGCAGCGAAGGTCACAGTTGCATCCGTTTCACCAGATAGCGGGACAACATGAAATCGTAAGGAATGGAGGTATCCGTTTTCACATAATCAATCTGGCACTCGGCGCACATCCGCCGGTAGCGTTCGATGAACTCTTCCATCTGCCGGCAATAGTCGTCGCGCACATAAGCGGGATCTATCTGCATGCGCTCGCCCGTTTCCATGTCGAAGAACGTAGCAACTTCCCGGAAGGGAAATTCCACTTCGGCCTTGTCGAAAACATGAAAGACGATGACCTCATGCCGCTTGTGGCGAAAGTGGTGCAACGCCCGTTCGACCGCGTCGGCCGAGTCGTAAAGATCGCTGATCAAGACGATCAGGCAACGCCGTTTGAAACGGTTGGCCAGCCGGTTGAGCGTCGCGCCGATGTCGGTCGTCTGCCCCGGCCGGACCGCTTCCAGTCGGTGCATCATTTCGTCAAAGTGGCGCGGCGAACATCGGGCCGGCATGTCGAGCCGCACCTGCGTGTCGAAGGTCGCCAATCCGACCGCGTCCTGCTGTCGCGTCATCAGGTAGCCGAGCACGGCCGCCAAGAAACAGCCGTATTCGAGCTTGCTGATCCCGCCCTCATGGCGATAGGCCATCGAGCCGCTGGTATCGAGGAGGATCTGGGCACGCAGGTTGGTCTCTTCCTCGTATTGCTTGATGTAGAGGCGGTCGGTGCGGCCGAGGACGCGCCAGTCGAGGTGGCGTGGATTATCGCCAGCGCTGTATTTGCGATGCTCGGCAAACTCGATGCTGAAGCCCTTGTAGGGACTGGAGTGCAGGCCCGCGATGAATCCTTCCACGACACCACGGGCGGCCAGGGCCAGATTCTTTACCCGTGCCAGGGCCGCAGGTTCCAGAAATCGGTAGCCGCCGGCAACACTCATCGCAATTGATACCTCTTTCGCAGCGTCCATTCGCTGGCGAGCACGCCGACAAACAGGACCCAATAAAATGTCGGGAAATACAACGGCTGTTCCAGGGAAACGTGGCGGCGTTTTTCCTTGCGATCCAGTTCATCGATCAAGCGATCGGCGGTGCTGATGTGGTGGTAACGCCCGCCCGTGGCCGCGGCGATCTGCGATAGCATTCTCTCGTCGAGATCGAGCCGGTCGAATTCCAGGTTGGGCCGGCCGACAGCGATGCTGATCCGCTCGGCGCGTAATGTCTTCCCGCCCAGTGCGGCCTCGGCCAGAATTTCGTAGTTCCCGGCCAGCCTTGGCTCGAAGACTCCGGAATAGTGTCCGGCGGATCCGGGCACGGCCGAAAGCGGTACCGTTTCCTCTTTGCCTCGCGGATTCTTGACCAGGGCCGAGACCTGCGCCCGAGTGGTTCCCTCACCTTCCTTATCACGAACCACGGCGGTGATGGTGATCGGCGCATCGGGCGCGTAATAGGCCTTGTCGGTCTGGGTACTGATCCCGGCCTCGGTTTTGACCGATTCTGTGCGATTGGCAAGCCAGCGGACCATCTGTCCCCAGAAGCGCAGGAAGGGCGATTCCTGATCGAGCGCACGCGGCACCTGTTGCCAATTGCGCGTTGTGTCGCCAGTGAAGACGGCCGAGCGTCCCTTTCCGGAGGAATAGACGGCCAGCACGGGCATGGGCTGTTTGACGGTCCCGGTGCCGTAAACAGCCAATATGTTCGCAGCCGGCTTGGCGGCGAGGACCTTGACGCAGCCGTCCAGAGGCGGAAGGCCTTCCACCTGAGGCGGGGCGTTTTGGCCAGGGAAAAACTTGCCGATATTGGCGAAGATGCCATGACCCCGGCCGGCCGGCGTCAACACCGGCAGAAAAGGTTCCGGAATCTGACCGATTTCCCTAGCGCCAAGCAAAACGGGAAGGATCTCTTCGAGCGGCGTACCACCATACCCGCCGGGCCCCAGGCTGTGATAGCCGCCGAACATCAACAACCCGGCCCCATCGCGAATGCGCTTGACCAGAAGGGTTATCTGTTCGGGTTTCCAGTACGTGCTGTCGAGGTCGCCGAGCAGGAAAACGTCGAATTTCTCGTAAAGAGCAGGTTCGGTGGGAATGCCGCCCAGCTTCAACCCTTCCATGTTGGTGCGTTGGACGAAAACGTTACGCCGCGTCTGCACCAGGGCGCAAAACTCGATGTCCGGGTCTTTCGACAGGAAGCGGTCGACCAAAGCGCCGTACTCGGCCCGAAGTGTTCCTTCAAGGTACAACACCCGAATGCGGGCATCGACAACCTGGGCCAGCGTGGAACGCTGGTTGTTTTGTGCGATCTTCTCATCGGCCGCGACCGGAACGCGGGCCGTGTACGTATGGCGGCCCTTGACCGTCGGCACGAATTGAAAAACGACCTCCTGCGCGCCTTCCACGTCGTCGAGCACCAATTCGGCCTGATCGATCTGCTTGCCGTCCTCCTCGAGGAAAACCTTGACGACCCTGCCGCCGTAGCCGACCGCGTCAACGAAGGCGGTTACCTTGGCCCGGTTGTCCACCGGAAGCTGATCGGGACATTCCAGGCCGGTCACCTGAATGTCCTTGTAGGAAGGACTGCCGCGCAGGCTGTTGCCAACGCCGATGGCATGCACTTTCAGCCCTAGCCGGCGGGCCGTCTGCACCGGGTCGCCGGCCGCGTTGTGAATCCCGTCGGAAAGCAGCACCACGGCTTCGACATCGCGGCGCGGGACTTTTTGGGCGGCGGCGGAGAATGCCCGCGTCAAGGAAGTCGCCTCTCCCGTTGGTTGAACGCGGGCAAGATCGTCCGGTCGTTCCAGGGGCGACGCTCGGTCGGAGAATTCGAGCAAGTGCAGATCGAAATCCTTGGCCAGCCTGCTCCACCAATCCGCGACACGCAAGCGGGCCAACTCGAAGCGCGTGTTCCCGCTCGCATCGTCCGCGGTGGCCATCGAGGCCGAACTATCCACGAGAAAAATCAGCGCACGCCGCTGGACAACCTCTTTCTCCAGGCTTAGCACGGGACGAAAAAGGAGCAGTACGATGAGAACGACGGCCGTCAATCTGAGTGCGAACAAAATGCGCCAGCGCATCGGCGCCAGCAAGCGGTAAGCCTTGCCGTAGAAATAACTCGTTAGCAAAGCGGCCACGACCGTGACCACTAGCATGGTCGGCAGGCTGTGACCTTGCTCCAGTGAGAAGTGGAACACGACCGTTCCTTTACGACAGGGCTTCCAAGGGTGTGTCCTATCTCCGCGCACGCAGCCAAACTACAATTGAGGAATCGTGCATCCGCGAAGAATTGACGCACGCCGCTACTTGGAACCCGTGCTCTTGCCGGCAGGTGGCCTGGTTTTCGACGCCTTCTTCTCCCCCTCTTCGAGTGCTTTTTCGCCAAGGTAGATCGCGCGGACATGGACCAGCGATTTCAGATCGCTATCGAGTTCGCCCTTATCGCGCTTATGCAGAATGAAGCGCTGGGGCGTCTCGCCGGTGCCGGCCTGAACGTAGACAATGCCCGACAGCGGCCCCTGGATCTTGCGGCCACTGCGAAGCGTGATCGTGTGCGTGTACTCGCGAACGGGGTACTTGTGGCCGGTGTAATATTTTTCGTCATTAGCGTTTTCTTTGAAACGCCACTCCTTTTCGAGCCACTCCTTTTGAATCGTGCAGGCGACCTGCTGGATCGCTTGCAAAGGGATCTCCCGGTGTTGTTCCTGCTTTTGGTCAAAGATCTTCAAGCGGGCTGCGCGAGTCAGATAGATTTGTCCAGGGAACACCGTCCCGTCAGACAATTCTACGTATCCGGGCACGGCATCTTTGGGTTTTTGTTCCGCGCCATCGAATGGATGCAAGGCGGGAGGGTCATCGAGCCACGCGGCCGGCGGCAGAAAGAACGGCAGGTTGCCGGCCAAGACAAGAACATACGCACCAGCCAGTGCAAGCATTTTCACCTCAAAAAGCCATATGAACTCACGCCGGGCAATCTTAAGCAACGCATGTGCCATCCGCTAGGGCCGCGTACCGAATCTGACTTGGCCGCTGAACGCGGATCCGGTCCAGGGCCAGGCCACATCGCCAAGGGCTACTTTTGCGTTTCGCCATGAACATGATCGTCCCCTGGAGCCTGCGTTGTTGCTTGGCCCCTGTGCGGTTTGGCGTCAGCTCCTGTGCGAATCCGGACGGCGACCCTGACTCGGATCGGCTACTTTCGGGCTGGTGAAGCGATGCAGGTCCATGACAAACAGTGGTTTTCGTGCTTATTAGGGATGATTCGGCCTGTCCGGTTTCCGATTCCCTGCACCGACGATGTTCTGCTGCCGCGGCATAGCGATTGCAGAACAAGCAACGGAGGGGATGCGCGCGGAGCATGTGGGGACAATAGTGCCCGCGGTTTCCAAGGGGGGCGCACGATGGCAGTCAGTCGAGATTCTTCGACCAGGGAGTTGACGCGACGCCAGTTTGCACTCAATGTAGCCATGAAGGGTTGGGCGGCGCTTGGAGCTTCGGCATCCGCGGCGCTTCCTTCCCTGGCTGCAGACGATTCCGGTCCAGTGGATTGCGGTCCGCCTCCCATGGCCAAGCCCCAGAGCAGGACGGGCGGTGAATCTTTTCCGCCGTTACCGTTGCCGGTCACTCCGCTCCGCCGCACGGAGAAGAAACGCCCGCCGGCGCCACCTTCCTTGATCGGCAAGATGGCCCTGGGACCGGTCCGGTTCGTCAATCGCGGCGGCAAGCGCGTCCAGCAGCGCGATTGGATGACCGATCCCGCTGATCTCGACAGCCTGCTGGCCTGGACGAACCAGAAACTCGGCATCCACTACCGCAAAGTGGAAACCGATTTCGAGCACTTCTCCTTCGATCCGCGCGAATTGCCTGCCGTGTTGCTGGCCGGCCACAATCGATTTCAATTCGATGACCGACTCCACCAGCGCCTGGCTCGTTATGTACTTGACGGTGGGATGATCATCGGCGACGCGTGTTGCGGCTGGAAGGATTTCGACAACGCGTTTCGTCAGGAAATGGAGGCGATTTTTCCTGGGCGGCCGCTCCGCAAGCTGACGCCTGATGATCCGCTGTTTGCCTCGTACTACAAGCTCAAGTCGTTCACGTATCAGAACGCCGACGGCTCACGCTATGACGCGGCTCCCTGTCTCGAAGGCATCACCATCGGCTGCCGGGCCGGCGTCGTCTATTCGCCCGCCGATCTAACCTGCGGTTGGGACGGCCACGATCATCCGCGCGGCCTGCGCGTCGTCATTCCACAGGCTCGCCAGATTGGCGCAAACTACCTGACGTATCTCCTGGGCAGCTATCAACTCGGCCGCTTCCTGAGCACCACCAAGGTTTATCACGAAGCCGAGGCACCCACGCGTGACGATTTCGTGTTTGCCCAGATCATTCACGAAGGCGATTGGGATCCCGACCCTTCGGCGGTCCACAACTTGCTCAAGTATGTTCGCGACAGTTCCACGATGGGCGTCAAGTTCAAGCGCGTTCAGGTTCGGCTCAAAGATCCCAGGGCGATGGGCTACCCGCTCCTGTACATGACCGGACATCACGATTTCACGTGGAGTCAAGAGGAAGCCGGCTGGCTGCAACGTTACCTGAAGGCCGGTGGCATTCTGTTCGCGGACGCTTGTTGCGGCCGGCTGGCGTTCCACCTCGCCTTCCAGCGCGAATTGGCCAAGGCCCTTCCCGAACACAAGCTGCAATCTCTCCCCCTCGATCATCCCGTTTATCATGCGCACAACGACATTAACCGTGTCGCCTACACGCCGCGCGTGACGGAGGATTATGGATCGATCAATGCCCCCACGCTCATGGGAATCCTCATGGATGGCAGACTGGCGGTCGTTTACAGCCAATTCGACCTGGGGAACGGTTGGGAGCAGTTCCCGCACCCATACGCCTATGGCTACTCCGACCAAGATGCTCTGGCGCTGGGAGCCAATGTGATTGTTTCTGCCGTCACGCATTGATGACGCAACTGGAAATCCGGTGAAATGAGTTGCGTTCCCTTTTGGGGAATCAGCCAATGCCTGCTGTCGCGGAAGCCGTAACCGAACGGCTGGAGAATACCTGGCTCAAATGGTGGGGCTGCTCGCTGGCAGCCGGCATCGTCCTGGTCGCGAGCGCCAGCTTCGGGATGCTGGCAATTCTCATCCTCGCGGACGCGCTTTGCCGGTTTCCGCAACTGGTCCTTGGCGTTCTGTTTCTTCTGTGGGCCGTCACGACGATTGCCATGATCGCTGGCATGCTTGTGCATCTGCGCTGCGGGCAGCGCAGCTTAGCCGCCACGGCCCGAAGACTGGAAATGGAATTCCCCGAGCTAGGCAGCCACCTCATAAATCTGGTGCAGTTTACCCAGCGCGACGGCGTGCCCAGCGATCCTTTTCGAGAAGCAGCGCTAGCCCAGGCTGCCGCTGCCGTCAGTGACTTTCCGCTGGAATCCGCGGCCGTCAAGGAAACCAGATTCCGGCGCTTTGCCCTGTGCATGCAGACTCCGCGGGATCTCCTGGAGGCTTCTTGCGTACTCGTCGGCATCCTGGTGGCCGCTTGCTTTTTGCATTCCGCGATTCCCGCATGGTCTTCCTCGACCAGCCGGCTTCTGCAACCCTGGAAGTTCGTGCCCGCGGTCGGAAGTGTACAGATTACTCAGGTGATCCCTGGCGACACGGAGGTTCTGATCGGTTCGAGTCTGGAAATCACGGCTCAAATCAAGAACCCGGACAGCCAGGCTTTACCCGCCACGCTTTATCTGCGCCGCGACCAGCAGCCGGAGGCAGCGCAGCCGCTGATCGCCGACGAGAAGAACGAGAAGTTCACGGCCGTTCTGCCGCAGGTCCTTGGTCCCTTGCAGTATCGGCTTGAAATCGGAGATTCGCAAACGAAGGCTTACAAGGTGGCGGTGCGCGAAAAACCCACCGTAACGGACGTCGAGGTAGTCTACCAGTATCCTCCTTACCTGAATCGTCCGAACGACACGGTTGCTCAGAAGCATGGCGACCTGGAAGCCCCGCAATTTACCAGGGCCGAGCTGCGCTTCCACGCCTCGACCGCGATCGTTCGCGGATTTCTTCGCCTAGGGGGCCATGATATCCATGGCCGCGTGCTCGAAGACGGCAGCACGCTGCTGGTCAGTCTTTTCCTGGACGAGACAAATACGTACACGGTGCACCTTTTCACGGAAGCCGGCCACACCGATCCGGAACCACGAGTCAACCGGATTCGCGTTCTGCCGGATGCTCCTCCGACCGTCCAAATTGTCGAACCGGCTCGTGAGGCACGCGCGGCCGTGGGGAAGAAGATCGCCCTGGTTGTCCGCGCGACGGACGATTACGGCCTCGGCCTGGTCCGCCTGGAATGCAAACAGGGAGAAACGGGTTCGATCACGAAGGTGGCGGCCTGGGACACATTTGGCACGCCCACCCAGGCGTTGCTGCACCACGTCTTCTTCCTCGATCCGGCTCACTACAAGCCGGGACTCACTCTTTTCATCCGAGCCAGCGCACGGGATCGGCGGCATGTTGAAGTTGGCGGGGTGAGTCTCATGCCTCAAGAAACAACCAGTCCCTGGCAGCAGATCACCCTGATTGCATCGGAAGCCAAGACCGCCGAGGAGCTGGCTCAACTTGATCTTCTCCGCATTGCCATTGGCAAGATCCTCCAGGAACAGATCAAGGCACGTATTGCCGCGGCTCAGATTCCCAGGCAACCGTCTGCCGATGACGGCAACGATCTTACCGGTGGAGTCCGGTCAGCGCAAATTGGCATTCACAAGGCTACAGCCGCCGTCATTGCCAGCATCGGGCAAACCGACGACAAGGACCGGCTGACGATAAAACGCGTGCTCAACAAACTCGCCCTGGGCGACATGCTCGAAGCCGTGCGCCAGGTCGAGGCGCTCGCCAAAAGCGACACGCCCACCACCTCGACTCAGTCTGTCGCGGCTCTGAGTGCCACGCAAGACCGGATCATCGACGTATTGAGCAGGCTGCTCAACGAGATCCGCCGTGGGTCTGCCGAGCTACTGAGCGAGTTGAAAAAGAAGGGCAGTACGGAGTTGCCGCCGGACGTTCAGAGCAAGTTGCGGGAATTGAAAGACAAACTTCAGGAGTTTCTCAAACAGCAGAAAAAAGTGATCGAGGCCACGGAGAACCTTGCCAAGAAACCCGTCGAAGATTTCACGGTCAAGGAGAAGCAGCTCTTGAAGGAGCTGGCGGCCAAACAGGACGACTGGTCCCGCTTCCTGGCCGACAAGAACTCCGATCTCAGCAAGCTTCCGGAGCAGGACTTCGCAAATCCGAGTCTGCTCAAGGAACTGGTGGAGGTGCAGACGGCCCTGAAGATGGCGGAGGACGCACTCACGAAGAAGACCGCGGATATCGCCGTGCCGTTGGAGCAACTGGGTGCCGAGATGGCCAAGGAGATCACCACCAACATCGAAAAATGGCTGCCTGACACGCCGGATCGCGAGCGCTGGAGCCAGGAAGAACCGCTGACCGACGCGATGAAGGAAGCTCCGATGGCCGAGTTACCTAAAGAGCTGGAAGACCTCGTTGGCGAACTGATGGAAAAAGAAGAAGACCTGTTCGACGAAATGGAGGACAAGTCGAGCAGCTGGGCCGACTCAATCGACAAGGGCGCCGGCTGGGATGCGGCCGATGGGCCGATTTCCAACAACAGTGCCCGCGGCGTCACCGGCAACCGCCTCCCCAATACCAGCGAGATCGCGGGACGCAGCGGCGAAGGGCGGCAAGGAAAGGCCAGCGGCGAGTTCGTCTCCGACACGGCCGTGGGAAAGGGCGGACGAAAAACGCCGAGCCGGCTTACCCCCGATGCGCACGTCAAGGGTCAGGTCAAGGATGTCAGCAAGGATCCGGTCGGCGGCGCCACCGGAGGCGGCAAGGAGAGCGGGCAAGGAGGCGAAGGACTGCACGGCCCGGTGCCGAATCGGCCGGAGCGACAGCTCCAGCGCCTGGCGGACAAACAGGCTCAGTTGCGCAATAAGGCCGAAAGCGTCGATTTGCGTTTCAAGGTGCTCAGGTACCATCACACGGACCTGAAACAGTTGATCGGGATCATGGCGGCCGTCGAGCGCGATCTCCGCGGCGGCCAGTACCAAAGTGCCCTGCGCCGCCGGGAAGTTCTGCTGGAAGGTCTGGGCCAGGTGAAGATGTATCTCAAGGGTGAATTCACCATTCGCCAGGATCAGACCTCCAACCTGCCGACGGACATCCAGAAAGAAATCCTGGGAAGCATGCAGGAATCGTCTCCGCCCGGCTGGGAAGAACTCAACCGGCTTTATTATGAGCGGCTGTCGGCCGAAAAAGGTGCTGTTGCGCCATCGACACAACCTCTTCCACCTGCCGCAACCAGGCCATCCAGTCCCAAGAGCGGCAAGGAGTAACGGCCCATGCGCGCTGTCTACGTGGTCCTGAATTCGTCGGTTTGCCTGCTCGGTCTGCTGTTGTCTCAACAATGCCAGGCTGGCGATAAACCAGCGCGTGCAAGTCACGGTCAGCCGCAGCGCGTCGTGATTCCCTTTGATTTCGAGTCGAAGTTCGACAACGGCCAGTATGGACAGACCATCGGCGACATGATCTGGAAGAAACTCGAACGGCAAGGCGGCTTTGTCATTCCTGAGTCGATGCAAGACGTTCGCGACTGGTCCCAGCGGACAAAAACCGTTCCCAACGCCAATACGCCGCTCGAGAAAATGAAGAAGATCGTCCGCGACGAGCACGCCGGCGACATCGGCATCTGGGGTAAAGTTGAGCGAGTTTCCGGACACGAAATCGACATTTATGATTTGTGGATCTATGTGGCCGACTTCTCGAGCGACCCGGTGAAAATGATTTACGAAAAGAAAGTTCGCACCGAAACAGTCAGCGAAATTCCGCACACCTATGTCAAGGAGGCGCTCGACCGCCTCTATAGGCGTCTCCCGCAAGCCAGCGCGCGGGCAGACCCAGCCGTGCAGACGCGTTGGGACAAGAATCCCAATCTGGTGGCGGGCGATTTCGAAAAAGGCAAGAAGGGGCCACAAGGTTGGGATCCTCTGCCTCAAGGTGTGAGCTGGGTCATTGAGGAAGGCGCGAAGGTCCGCAACCGCATCATTCGCTTCACCATTCCTCAAGAAGTCGCGGAGACGACAGGCGTGCTGTTTTACAGCGACTACTTCCCGGTCGAAGAAGGAGCAACCTATCGCTTCGCCTGCCGCTGGCGCACGACTGGGCCGGCCGTCAAAGTCTTCATCAAGTGTTACGACGAGCTGCAAGCTCAGGAACGGACGAAATCCGGCGGGAACGTCCGCACGCAGCGCCGCGAAGTTTATCGCAGCCAGCAGAATCTGTCCGGTAAGATGGGCACCTGGAATGTTCACAAGGAGGATTTCACGCCGACCCACACCCAGTTCACACCGCGCTGGGGCCGGGTGCTGCTCTACGGCTATTACCCTGCCGGCAAGGTAGAGTGGGACGATATCGTGGTCAAGCAGATCGTGCCTGCCCCACCCAAGAAAGACGTAAGAGACCAACGGCCGTCGCTGGAGACGAAGGCGCGCACCCAGGAAATCAAGGATCCCAGATAAGGGGAATTCTTGGAACACACCGTCGCCTAGTTCTCCACGGTGTCGGCGACGTCTATCTCGCTCCGCCCACACCGTAGCGAAAACGATGCCGGCCCAATTGAGGTATCTGCCGCGAGACCCACTGCAGTCGATCAGGATGTTTTACCCAAAACCTTGCTCCTGTCGGCCGAGGCAAACAAGTGAAGCGTCTGGGTCGTGACATAGCCAAGCGAACTCAGTCCAGGCATTGCGGCAGACGCGACATCGTCGTCACCGAACTGGCGAGGGCAAACGAAGTTTGTCTAATGGCCACGCGTGATTTCGCACGCGGCCCATGTTGATGCGCTCAGGAAAGCTGTTTTCGCGAACCGGCTCTTGTTCCTCTTACGGAGAGAATAGCAATGACTGCCTTGCGTCAGACAGCCCAGCCATTCGTGCGGCCACTCGTTCGTGCCTTACTGACCATGATTCTCTTGAGCACCGGCTGCCAGAGACTCAAGACGGAGGGTACCGCCAACTCGAAGGCGTCGCCAGCGCGCGAAGGCAGCGCTCGTGAATCCAGGTCCGAGGCAAGGGAGGCGTGGAAAGCTACACCGAACGGGAACGACGACGTACTTGAGCCGCGTCGCAACGAGCAGCCAACCGCTCCCGCGACCAGAGCCCCCGGCAGTACTGTCGCAATGGAGGAAGACAAGGCCGGCAAGCCGATTGTTCGCTTGGACCTTTCCTTCAAGGGCGTCACGGATGTTGATCTGGGTTCCTTGAGCGGGCTCGAGCAGCTTCAGGAAGTGTATCTCATTCAGACCAAGGTCACCGATGCCGGCTTGACGCCGCTGGCAGCTTGTTCGCGTCTTCACACGCTGGACCTCGCAGGCACCCAAGTTACCGATGCCGTGATGCCTGTTTTGAGCAAACTGACTGAACTCAAGACCCTGGGCCTCAGCAACACAAAGGTCACTGATGCGGGCATCCTGAAATTGAAGACGTTGCGCAACCTCCAGCTCCTGGATGTGTCTTCTTGCAAGGCCGTCACCAGCGCCGGAATCCAGGAGCTTCAGAAGAGCCTGCCACAAGTGAAGATCCTGCACTGACCTGTCCGAAGACGGACAGAGCAGCGGACAATGGATTTGACAAGCCAACCGCGGTCCGCGTGCCTCGATCTTCTTACGGTTCGTTCACAAGCTCACGGCAACCAGGCGGAGGCGGACATGCGATTCGCATACGCACTTCTCTCTGCCGTGCTGGCAACTTGGCCGGCCCGCGCCGCGGACTTGCCCGAACTTGTGTTGAGATTCTCGAATGGACGGGCCTATCAGTCCTTAGAAGCCGCCCCCCGGCGCTCCCTTTTCCAGCTTATTGATGCGATTCTCGAGGCGCTCCAAGCGGTCAAGGATCTTGTCTAGTTTTTCCTCCACCGCGCCTGGGCCCGCCTTCGGCGCTGTCTCTCTCGTGGCCTTTATCACTCCGGCCTGTGCTGCAAGGAATTTCTTTTGGGCTTCCAGCAGCTCAACCTGTCGCTTCACGTAACTTTGGGTCTGCTCGATCTGCCTCTTGGCCGATCTGTGTAATTGCTCGGTCTGCCTGGCCACCTCGCTTTTCCACTGATCGATCTGCTCGCGCGCTTGCTCTTCCGTCTGGCGGTTTTGTTCCTGGGCAGCCTCCACGAGCTGCCGCTTCTGTAAATCGAGCGCGTCTAGCTGCGCCTGGAGGAGGGCATCAAGCGAGTGCTTCGCTTCATCAGGCCGCGAGGACGCCTGGGGAGTCTCGACCGCGCTTCTTTCGGTCCGAGCTGATGCCCGTTCATCGGTTTGCTGCGTCTGGATTGCTTGAGGAGTCCCCCGCGCGCTCCACGTGAGCGACACGAGACCTAGAACGCCGAGAAGAAGCTTGATCCGCATGAATACGCACTCCTGCTTAGGTCAATTAAGGAATCTTTCCGAGAGACAATCCCTCGGCGTTGATTTTTGACGAAACCCGCACGCTGACTCATTGCGCTTCCCATACCAGCTTACGTGGTAAGCACAAATGTGGCACCGAACATTGGAAAGCAGAAAACGCAGCAGCTAAATTTCGCCGACATCTTCATTTCGCACCGTTATTTACCGCTGGCCTGCATGGCCAGTAACCTCTTTATCTCTGACGCCCAGCGCTCGTAGGGTCGCCCCTCGCTTACTTGCGTGACTCCTTCCTGCCGCGCAATTCCATCGAAAGTATTGAAAAGCGTCTGCAAACGCAGGAATCGATCCGATGTCCGTTCACCAGACTTCCTCAGCCTCTCTGTGCACCTGGCGATTTGCACATAGAGGATAGGCAGCCGGGCGACGCGCACGCGCTGGAGAAGAGCCGGCTGGTCCGCAACCTGTTTTTCGGCTTCGTCGAAGAAGGCCGCCGCGCGCGTGACCCATTCGTCGGAGAAAAGAGAAGAAGAAGGTCTTTCCCAGATCGTGAAGTGAATGCCCTCCGACTGCACCTTGCCATGAAGGTGATCGATATAGCGGCGAACAGGCGCAGCGGCTTGCCCGTAGTAGCACTCGAGAAACTCGTCGATGGCTCGATCCGTGTCGTATGTTGGGTCCCACAACGTCTTTGCCAGAATCCACGTCCGTAGCTCAGCAAACTCGGTGCCTTTACTGAAATAACCCGCTTCTTCGTAGATCCCTTTGACATGGTGATCGACGAAGAAATTGATGTTTGGCTTGAGCGTATACAGATTGGGAAACGGCATGATGGAGTGGGCGAAATCCACGACGTAATCCCAAACATACAGACGATCGGTTAGCGCGGACCAGCGGCTCAGGTCGCCGGCGAACTCGGCATTACGCCGGTCAACGCTGGCCACCACGCAGAGGGGATGGGCGAAGCAACACTCAATATCGCACAGTCGGACGACGACATTGGCACGCGGCCTGGTAATTCTTGGCGGCTTCCGCGTGAACTGGTAAGCCAGTGTATCAATGGTTTTGTTGGGAAACTCGTCGCGTACGGCGTCGGCGATGGCGTTCACGAACCGCAGATAAGGACCAATCGGAGAGCCTTCCTCGGCGGTGACGCGCGCGCAGTCCTTGCAAGTGCAGTAGTTGTACCAGTCATTCTGACTCACCGAGAAGATAGTGGCCTCCGGCTGTTCGCGCATCCAGCGGCGCACCGTGTCGGTTGCAATCCGCAAGACCTCCGGGTTCGAGAGGCAAAGTTGGGTGCGTCCGGCCAGGCGCTTGCCGTTGACCTCGGAGAAGTATTCCGGATGCTGGCTGAAGTGATCCTTGGGGTCGAGGATCGAGTTAAAGGTATGTACGAAAGGGCCATAGACGACCTTGCCCCCCCGACTGGCGTCCAGCCTCGTCTGGGTGCCGTTGATTTTGTTACGCGCCGCCCAGTCTGCATCGCGGGAGTCCGGGTAATCGGTCGCACGGTACTCGAGACGCGGGACAAAGGTCCGGTCCAAAGGTGGAATCGTCACCTTGGCCGTCTTCGGAATGCGCGACACCTGGGGCGTGAACCAGCGGCAGCCGAGATAGTCCTCCAGGAATGAGTAGACGCCGTACAGTGTGCCGCGCGGCCCGCCTCCAGCGATGGCCAGCGTTGCTCCATTCGATCGCAAGATGTACCCTTCCTGACCCAGCCGGGCGATTTCCGCGGGAGCAACGATGGCACAGGCCGCGCCGGGCCCCACAAGGATCGAGTGTGTCGAGCCCTCGGGCGGCGCGACTACTTCCCGCACGGGAAACGAGGCGCTGGAAATCTGCTGGAGAAAATGGGCCAACTCCTCGGCTGCATGGCGCTCGGCTTTGGTGGCACGGCCATGAACGACGACCGTGTAATCCGTGCGCCCGGCCCCGGCCAATTCCAGATTCGCCGGTGACGCGCGCTGAGCCGCCGGCGGATCCTTACTCTGGGCCAGCAAGAGAGCTGCGTCGCAGGGCGTGAAGGCCGCACAAATCAAGATTGCAAGCAGTCTCATGGCACTACACCTCGTTCCCATTGTAAATTCATTGGCTTTGTCGCGCGGACGCCAGGTGGGCTTGGCCGTCAAGAGTACGGAGAAGCATCCGAATGCTGCGCGGACCAACGCTTTCATGACATTCTTCTATTGTGGTCTCTTCATCGCGTATCACTGGTCTTACGCGCCAATCCGCACACTAGCTGTGCGGAGGTGAATCAGATCCTCGTCGCCCTTCCAGAATGACAGCGCAGCCAGGCAACCCGCAGGAAACGCTCGGTTTCCATGCACAAATCGGACAAAACACTGCATTTCATCGGGACTCCTTGTCACGCCAAGAAAGTTCCCTGGGGCGATCCGGATCAGGCGTTGGCTTTTCAGGGGCAACTTATATGCCACGGTCCCTTTTGGCATCGCGGTTGCCTGCCAGCAAGAGAACCTCGATTGTCAGTTCAAGCCCTGACAAGCTGGGACCTGCCGCAAAACCTGGGAACAGGCACGCCGAAGCTCGGAACCATTCGCCGCGTTCGTAAAGAGTCTGCAAATACGAGGTGCAACATGAGTCCTCGCGTTTCTCCTTTCCTCGTCCTCGCAGCCTTGCTGACTGTTGGCGCCCTGGGGGCGGCTCACGAGCCCATTCTTCTTCAGTGCGAAGGCGTGCCAGCGCTGGTGAAGAAAGAAGGCACGACTTGGCAACCCATCCTAGTGCGTGTCGAGAATCTCCGGGAGCAGACGATGGCCGTCGTGCCGTTTGCAGTCCACTTGAGTGATGCCACAGAAAGACCGGGCGTTGCGGTTACCGGTCCTGTGGAAGTGCCTGCCTGGGGAGTCGTAACCTTGCGGGCCGAGCGGCAGCGACCTTCCGCCCCGCGAACGCTTCACATTTCGCCGAATGGAAACGACGGCTGGTCGGGTAACCTGGCCCGCCCCAATCGAGAGCGCACAGATGGTCCGGTCGCTTCCCTGGCGGGCGCGCGGGATCGCCTGCGCCAGCTTCGGACCGCCGGCCAACTCAAAGGCCCGGTTCGCGTGCAGATTCAAGAAGGCACCTATCGCCTCTGGGAGCCCGTTGTCTTCACGCCGGAAGACAGCGGGAGCAAGGCTGCGCCGATTACTTACGAGGCCGCTCCGGGAGCCAGACCTATCTTCAGTGCCGGTCGTGCGATCACGGGTTTCAAGATCGATGGGCATGGACTCTGGGTGGCCGATCTTTCAGAAGTCCGTGCCGGGCGGTGGTACTTCGAACAACTCTACGTCAACGGCAAACGGGCCGTCCGAGCGCGCTCGCCCAACCAGTTTTACTATTATGTCCGCGCGACAGCCGAACCGGCGCCCGATCCGCATAGTGGGCCGGGGGCACCCTCGGCATTCCGCGGGGCTCCGGCCGACTTGCAGCAACTATTCGCTCTGAGTGATGACCAACTACGCGATGTCAGCGTCATCGTTTATCACTCGTGGGAAACGTCCCGGCTCCGGATCGCGGGTTTGGATCGCGAACGGGGCACGGTCTCTCTGACTAGTGCCCCACCCTGGAAATTCCTGGAATGGGGTCCTAACCAGCGCTACCACCTGGAGAACTTCTTCGCAGCCCTGGACAGCCCGGGTGAATGGTTCCTCGATCGCTCCGGCAAGCTGTATTACAAGCCGCTACCTGGAGAGGATCCGCAAACGGCCCAGGTGGTCGCTCCTGTGGGACAACAATTTGTGGTCATTGCCGGGCAGCCGGAGAAACATCGCTTCGTCGAACACCTCACTTTCCAAGGCCTGTCATTCCAGCATGCGGGATATCTCCTGCCCCCGGAGGACCACGCCGACAGCCAGGCGGCATCCAGTATTCCCGCCGTCATCCAGGCGGACGGCGCCCGAAATATCGTCATTCAAGATTGCGAGATCAAGCACGTCGGCTTATACGGCGTCTGGTATCGCCGAGGGTGCGAACACTGCCGGTTGAGCCACTGCTTCCTGCACGACCTGGGGGCCGGCGGCGTGCGCATCGGCGAGACCGAAATCCGCGGCAACACTCTGGAGCACACGAGCCACGTATCTGTGGAGAATAACATTATCCACTCTGGTGGTCGTCTTTTTGCGGGCGCCGTGGGCGTGTGGATCGGCCAGAGCGGCGACAACTCCATTCTGCACAACGATATCTCGGACTTGTTCTACACGGGGGTGAGCGTCGGCTGGACCTGGGGCTACGGCCCGAGCCTGGCCCGGAATAACACGATCGAATTCAACCGCATCCACCATCTAGGTTGGGGCGTCCTTAGCGACATGGGGGGCGTCTACACCCTGGGGGTGTCGCCAGGGACGACGGTCAGCAACAACGTGGTGCATGACATTTACTCCTATGACCACTACGGGCGGGGCGGCTGGGGACTCTATAACGACGAAGGCAGCACGGGGATCGTGGAGGAAAACAATCTCATTTACAACACGAAGACGGGCGGCTACCACCAGCACTATGGCCGGGAGAACGTGGTCCGGAACAACATCTTCGCGTTCAGCATGGACGGACAGCTCCAACGATCGCGGGTTGAGGCGCATCGTTCTTATCAGTTCACGCACAACATTGTGTACTGGAAAGGTGGCAGGCTCTTTTCTGGCTCCTGGGGCGACCCGAACGTCGAGCTGGCAGAGAATCTCTATTACGACGCCTCGGGCGAGCCGGTCCGTTTCGAGGGCATGTCGCTCGCCGAGTGGCAAAAGCACGGCAAAGACCACGGTTCGCTCATCGCCGACCCGCATTTTGTGGGGGCAGACGGTTTCGACTTCCATTTACCGGCCGACAGTCCGGCCTGGAAAGTTGGCCTGCGACCGTTTGACCCTGATCGGGCAGGTGTACTGGGTCCGGCGGAATGGGTCGAGCAGGCGCAAAGGTTGAAGTACCCGCCCGTGACATTTGCGCCTGCCCATGCCAATGTACCGTAATTCGGGGTCGGCCTTGAAGCGGAAAGGAACACAACCATGAACACAAAACGCTACCGGGTCATCGATGCTTTCCTTGGTTGCGCCGCCTTTCTTGTAGCTTTGCTGACACAGCCGCACGGAGCCGCGGCAGACGGAGCGGCTGTTACGGCTCCGTCCAAGAACCTGGCCAAAGGCTTTCAGGCGCCGCCGCCGGAAGCGCGGCCGTGGGTCTACTGGTTTTGGCTGGACGGCAACATCACTCGTGAAGGCATCACCGCGGATCTGGAGGCGATGAAGCGCATGGGGATCGGCGGCGTTTTGATCATGGAGGTCGATCAGCGTACTCCCAAAGGCCCCGCACGCTTTGGCAGCCCGACGTGGCGCGAATTGTTCAAGCATGCTGTCTCGGAAGCCGACCGGTTAGGCTTGCAAGTGAATATGAACAACGACGCTGGTTGGTGCGGCAGCGGAGGGCCGTGGGTCACGTCAGATTGAGTTACGTCAGCCGCTTGTGGCGCGGAGGCTGTCACTACACGTCGACAAACCTCAGACGTGTTTCAACTTAGCGGCTGGAAACGCGCCTGGAAGAAACGTAGATACTTCGGCTCGTAGACCATCTCTAGACCTCGCGCCCGGTTTCTGCTGTCGTAAGCCACTTTGACCGCCTCGGCAGTCAGGTCCATGTGCGCCTGCGTATAGACCCTCCGCGGGATGGTCAACCGTACCAGCTCCAGCGCCGGACACCGATGAGCGCCGGTGTGGGGGTCGCGGCCGGCGCTGACGATCCCCCGTTCCATGGCCCGGATGCCCGAATCCAAATAAAGCTCGGCGGCCAATGTCTGTGCAGGGAACCGGTCCTGCGGAAGATGGCGATAGAACTGCTTGGCGTCCAGGAAGACGGCGTGCCCACCAATCGGTTGCACGATCGGGATGCCCCAGCCAACGAGCAATTCGCCCAAGTAGCGGACCTGCCCGATGCGTGCGCGGACGTGGTCGTCTTGTACGGATTCGGTAACGCCGATGGCCATCGCTTCCATATCTCGCCCGGCCAGGCCGCCATAGGTGTGCAGCCCTTCGTAGATCACGACGAGGTTGCGGATTTCATCAAAGAGCGCCTCATCATTGACGGCCAGCCAGCCCCCGATGTTGACGAGATGGTCCTTCTTCGCGCTCATCCAGGCGCCGTCGGTGTGGCTGCAAAATTCTTTGAGGATGGCCGCGATGGGTTTGTCCGCATAGCCCGGTTCCCGCTCCTGGATAAAGAAGGCATTTTCGACCAGCCGTGTCGCGTCCAGGTAGATGCGGATGCCGTGTTCGTCGCACAGCTCCCGCAGCGCCCGCACGTTGGCCATGCTCACCGGCTGGCCACCGGCCATGTTCACCGTGCCAGCAAGGCTGATGTATGCGATCTTCTCGGGCCCCACGCGGCTGACTAGTGAACGGAGCTTGTCCAGATCGACGTTCCCCTTGAACGGATGCGGACTGGCAGGGTCATGGGCTTCATCGACGATCACATCCACGAAGATCCCTCCGGCCAGCTCCTGGTGCAGCCGAGTGGTGGTGAAGTACATGTTGCCGGGGATGTATTGACCCGGCTTGATCAGAATTTTCGAAAGCAAATGCTCAGCGCCCCGGCCCTGGTGCGTGGGGACTAGGTAGCGATAACCGTAGTGTTCTCGTACCACAGCTTCCAGGTGATAGAAGTTGCGGCTCCCCGCGTAGGCCTCGTCGCCAAGCATGAGGCCGGCCCACTGGCGATCGCTCATGGCACTGGTGCCGCTGTCGGTGAGGAGATCGATGTAGACATCTTCGGACCTGAGCAGAAAGGTGTTATGGCCTGCCTGGCGCAGGGCACGCTCGCGCTCCCCGCGGTTGGCGAGGCGGATTGGCTCCACCATTTTAATCTTCCAAGGCTCCGCCCAGGAACGCCGGCCATATTGCTGGCCGATGGTCTGTGGGAATGCCATACCTTCTTCGGTGTGCGACATTGCTGCTCTCGTCTTGTCAGATAACAACCGTCAATCTTCTCGCAGCACGCGAATCAGAGGCGATCTCGCCTCGTCCGCTCGCGAGCCAGACCAGTGCGCCCATGGGTCGCCATCACAATCAGCTCGATGTCATTCTCTTCAGCGTACTGGATGGTTTTCTTGGCTATATCCTGTCCTACCTAGATGGTTTCCACCCGGCGTATTGTGCCCGTTTCACCCAGGGGCTTTCCCAGCCACCGGGTGCTTTCGTCGATGATGTCCGTGGGATCGAAGATCCCGGTGGACCGCTTTTGGGAAACGGCCCGGGAAATGTCATCGGTGACATGCAAGACGTGCAATTCGGCTCCCAGCCTTTCGGCCAGAGTGTGGGCGTAACTCACCGCTTGAGCGCCGACGGGACTGAAATCTGTTGCGTTCAGAATCCCCGGCCGCGCGTCAGCCAACCTTCGACGCCTGCTGTTCAGGCAAGCCGTTGCGAAAAGCGTCAAACGGAAGGTAGCGATCAAATACCGCGGCCACCACGCGAACCAGCAGGCGGCCAAGAGGCGCGGTGAGCCGGATTCTACTTGGATCGGCAATCACGATACCTTGCTCGATCAGCTCAGCGAGCCTCGATAACTCGTCCGCAAAGTACTCATCGAAGACGACATTAAAGCGGTCCTCGAGACTCTGTTTGTCGATGGTGCCGTGCCCATAGAGTTGCTGAATCAACTCGCGACGCAACCGATCGTCGTCGCTCAAATGCAAGCCGCACTGTGTTGCCAAACCGCTTTTCAGCGCTTGTCCCCACAGCGCGCTCTCCTTGCGGTTCTGGGCATAGGCGTTGTCCAGTTGGCTAATGGCCGAAGGCCCCAGGCCGATGATGTCGAGTTCCTTACCGGTGGTCATACCCTGAAACGTCCGGCGGAGCGAGCCATGTTCACTGGCTTGGGCAAGCGCCTCATCCGGCTTGGCAAAGTGATCCAGACCGATGAACCGGTATCCCGCGTCCAGAAGGCAATTGATGGCAAGCAAGTTCAAGTCCAGGGACAAGTCGCCGGAAGGAAGGTCGGTGCGGCGGAAGACGTTTTGCCACCGAAATATCTCCGGGATAACGGCCAAGCGATAGAAAGCAATCCGGTCCGGAGAAAGCAGGATCGTCTTCTCCAAGGTCTCGGCCATGCTTTCCAGGGTTTGAAACGGCAGGCCGTAGATCAAGTCGAAGTTGATCGACGAAAAGGCGAGAGACCGGCACCAGTCGACCAGACGCTGTACCAGCTCGAACGGCTGGACGCGGTTGATTGCGTGCTGAACCGCGATCGAGAAGTCCTGGACACCTAAGCTGACGCGATTGAATCCCAATCCGCGCAAGGTTTGCAGGTGTTCCAGACTCGTGACCCGCGGGTCGATTTCAACTGCGATCTCCGCATCGTGGGCAATGGAAAAGTTGCCCCGTAATGTGCCGAACAGCTTTTCCAGCTGGTCCGGCCGCAAAAATGTTGGTGACCCTCCGCCAAGATGCACCTGCTGGACTTCGCCGGCACCGATCACTTCGGCAAAATACTGAGCCTCGATCTCCAGGCCTTCCAGGAGTAAGTCACTTGGATCATTGCCGCCGCGTTTGCTTTTCGGCACGATTTCCTTGGTGCACGCGCAGTAGTAACAGAGCTGCTCGCAGAAGGGAATATGCACGTAGAGGGATAACGGCCGCATGGCACGTGCCGAATGGCGTAAATCTATCAGGAGTTCGGCAGGGCCGTAGTCTTTCGTCCAAAACGGTGCTACCGGGTAGGAAGTATGCCTGGGCAATGCAAGACCGGCATAGTGCCGGTAGATGCGCCTCTCTGCTTCGCTCAACTCGAACCTATGGGTGCTCATGGCTAAAAGTGTCAGCGGCCAATGCTTCGTGGAAGTTCACCAACCAGTTCTGCGTTTCGCCATGGCGTGGACCAGCTTCGCCGAATTCTCTCCCGCGCCGGCGTCCCTGGGCAAGAAGCCTTCAAAAAGCCCTGGCCACGCATTCGAGGCGTTCATCACTTGCGGTCCGGCCAAAACTTAAACACCTTGGGGCCTGGCTGCCGTTGGGGCGACCAGCTGCAAAGGTAGTGCTCACCGCAGAAATAGCGGCGATGCACAAGCCGCTCTGCGGGGCGATTACACCGACAGCACGTCTGTCCGCGGAAGCACGCCGCTATCCTTCGAACGGTTTCGTGTTCCAGTTCCATCGGTGGCTCTCCGGGCCTCGGGGTCTTTGTGTTTACAATGCGGCATTCACTTGCAACTTCTTTGCCGGATCAGCAGAATCTCACACCTCGGATGCAGGATTTCCTGCCGAATGCGGCATATCCAATGTTTATCGTGGTTTGGCGTCTGGTTCGCGGATTCCAATGACAGCATTAGTCTAGCGGATTAGGAGGTCCATCCCAGCACAGGTTCTGTGCGGTCTTGGCGTTCTGCCGCTTCTCGACTGCCAGACAGATAAGTCGCAATTACGAAGAAGACGACTGAAACCCTGGCGGCGATGGAGCTTACCTTGCCTCCGTTTAATCCATCGGCTTTGGCAGCAGAATTGCTAACACCAGGCCGGGGAAAGAAAATCACCTGGATTCATTTGGGAGGATCGTTCCGACGATTGTACGAATAGTCAGTAAGCAGAGGGAACCGAGTCGGACAACCTGACGCTGGGGCGGCTGGCACGAAAGTGTCGAACCCGAACAGCGATGTGTGTTCTCAGAATCGGCTCGAAGTTCCTGATGCCCATGGAAGAAGCGGTTGCCCGGTAGGGTTTCGGCTCGTACTACGCATCTCGTAAGGGAGCGCCGACCCTACGGCAGCGACCACTTCCGAGGCAACAAACAGAAGGGAGGTAGCCTGTCAGTATTGCGATGCTGATTTTGTGGAACCTGTCGCTTGGTCGGATTTCGGCTTATACGGTCTTGGGTGGCCCCGGTTCCAAGAGCTGTTCCCCCAAGAAACTTGATAAGTAAACACCGATCCCGCTCTCGACGGGTTCCGGTTTGTCCTTCCGATGCAACAACCCGCAGCACCTACAACTACCATCCCATCTGGTGCTACGGGTTGCTGCCTTTGGCATCCAGCAGAGTCAGATATTGCGGCAAGGCATGTTGGGGCGACACCAGGGGCCAAGCCGCCCGAAGAGAGTAGCCGGCGTCTGGAATGACCAGCAGGAACTCAGGGACCAGCTAGGGGGTTGGGAGAGGTTGTTCTGCTAGGAGATTCGCCCTTTTAGTGTCGCGGATGAGCGATTTCACCCGCATCCCGTCCGCCATCGAGCAGGGCGATCCCCACGCCGCCGACCAGCTCTTGCCGCTCGTTTACGAGGAGCTGCGCAAGCTAGCGGCACAGAAGCTGGCCCAGGAAAAGCCCGGCCAGACCCTGCAAGCGACGGCGAAGGAGCCGTTTTGAGGATGCTTCACGCGGCGCGGCTGAGAGTCACCATGGGGAGATGACGACGCCGAGCAACAGACTCGACATTGAGGTCAAGGACCACGACCAGTTGGCCCTTGACGAGCGTTTGCGGACCGGCACAAGGCGAAGCACGCGGCCAGCCTGGGCTCGGTGAGAAAAGTGGGCCATGACGACGGCGACCCACCAGCAGAAAGGCCAGCACTGTGGCAGGGCGAAGGGCAGCCGCGCAGCCCACAAGCCGGCGTTGGTTGGGACGACTGTCAAGTCGGTGTGCCAGACGTGATTGGGCCGATCGGCAGTGACGCGCCGGGCGGACGGCATGGGCTGAGTGGGATGCGGCGTCGGCTCACGGACGGGAGGCTCGCGGCGGATGCGGCCGATGGTCGTGGTGGCCAGATGCAAGCCGGCGCGGGCCAGGATTTGCGCGATCTTGACCTTGCCCAGCCGCGGACAGAGACTTTGCAAGCGCTGCACGACGGCGCGGACGAAGTCGGGAAACCTGTTGACTGGCTCAGGCGTGCGCAACCAGGCGTTGGGCCCTTTCTCGTCGAGGCGTTTGCCCCAGGAGGCGATCGTCGCCTCCGTGACCTGGAAGACGCTGGCAGTCTGGGCTAGCGACCTGCAACGGGCGGCGCGCAGTTCCAGGATAGCGAGGCGCCGCGTGGGCCGATAATGCGGCCGGCGTGCGGCGGGAATTTCGGCCATGCGGGCATCCTTGATGCGGAGTTCTTCGCGCAGCAAGGCGACCTCCTGGTCGAGTTGATCGGCCTTGGCCGTCAAGCGAATACGCGCATTGGGGCTGTTCGCCGCCGAACTGCGGGTGTAGGAAAGCGCGTGCTGGGCCAGTGCGATCACCTGGAGCCCCGCGGCTTGGATCGCTTTGGTCCAGTTCTTCGGGACGGTCAAACTCGGTTGCTCGGACGAAGTTGAAGTGTCGGGCATGGCTGGTCCCGGAATGATCGGGTGGGTCGTTCCCGTCCCGAAATGCTGTCATCCTGACTGAAGGGTAGCCTGGCCATCATCGAACGCTTCATTCGCCCCCTCAACGACGGATGCACCCGAGTCCTTTCCGTCGTGCTGATCGCGCAGCGATCGCTCCGTTAAAACCAGTTTTTGCACACGGACTTTTGTCATTTTTCCGGCAAAACCTAGTGCTCAAACGTCCACATCAAATTCGCTGGGCCAGCACAGCGGAGGACAGGGTGTCCCTCGCCTTGAAACTGGACTGAATTGGGGATTCAGGATCTTGGCGCTTCGCACTGCTTGAGTACAAGCAGTGGCATGAATTCACTCGACTACCCCGAGGCCCTGCGGCCGGCCGGGCGATCCTACTTCCCTTTCTTTTCCGGTAGGGAAATGACAGGCAAGAGCACGTGCGACGGATACTCGGCGCTGTGGTAGATGACTTGTTCTGCGGTTACGAAATTGGTGTCCTTCTCGTTGTGGCCGCCGGTGTTCAAGTTGCGAGAAAAGAGCGGGAATGACGCGGAACTGATTTCCACACGCAAGCGATGCTTGGCTGGAATCGTGATTCCGGTGTGCCATAGATCGAGTGTGTATCCGTAAACCTTCCCGGATTCGAGAAACGTCGGCGCCTTTGTGGATTGGCGAAAGCGAGCGCGAATCTTGCCTGAACTGAGGGAGAATAGCTTACCCTTCTCGTCCACTTCTACCAGGCGCACGAACCAATCGGTGTCCTTGGCCGAGGAAGCGGCATAGAGAACCGCACTGAGAGGCCCTGCAAACGTATAAGGTTTCTCGAAGGGCTGGGAGGCATAAACCAACATGTCATTGCGCGAACTGACGAGCTTTTCGTGATAGGCTTTGCCCTTTTCTGCGATCTCCTCGCTGGACTTCGGCTTCTTGTCCGTGTCGGATTTGTCATCTTCGTCATCGAAGAAACGCGGGTCCGGTGTTGGATCAGCAGGATCATATGCGTAGCGATCTGTAGGCTGTTCACCGACCGGCGCGGTTCGAGAGAGCCTCCCGTCTCCCTTGGACGTATTGGCCTTGCCGTTGCTGGCGAAGTACCACTTCTCGAATTTCGTTTCGGCAAGTGGGTAAGTGTCGCCGCGCACCCATTGGTTCGATCCCATGACGAACAGGTTCACTAGCGGTTCCTTGGCGACGCCGTTGTCGATTCCTTTGAGCCAGAAATCGAACCAACGCAAGTAGGCGCGCGGCAAGTCGAGCAAGGCGGCCGATCCAAAATCGCGCTCGCCCAGCGTGCGCGTTGCCTCATCTGTATGTCCCCAGGGCCCGAGCACGAGTTTTTGCGAGCCATGTTTGCAACTGGCCATTTTCAGGTAGTTCAGCTTGGTGCCGATGCCGTCGCCATCGAACCAGCCGGATTGGTGGAAGACCGGAATGTTGACGTCCTTCAATCGATCAAGGAAGTTGGCCTGATCCCAATAGGCATCGTTTGTGGGGTGCTCGATCCATTTTCGCCAGTAGGGGTTTTCTTTGCCGAGGATTGTCTTATCCAGGTCGATCACGGGCAAAGAGCGCAGCAGCTTCGCGTATTTTTTCTCGCCGATTTTCTGGATTGCCGCTCCAGAAATATCGGCGGTGGCGGAGCTTTCCAGGATGTCGGCCCACCAGATGTCGCCCCAAAGGAAAAAGACGCCGTACTCGTAAGGGAGGTTGTAGAACGGGTCGGGCGGCGAGACGTTAGGAATAATGGTGACGAGGTGCGGCGGACACTGGCTGGCCGCCCACCATTGCACCCAGCCCAGGTACGAGCCGCCGATCATGCCGACTTTGCCGGTTGACCAGGGCTGAGAAGCAAGCCATTCGATGGTATCGTAGCCGTCCTTGGCTTCGTTCACGAACGGTTCCCAGGTGCCGCCCGAGCCAAACCTGCCACGGCAATCCTGGATGGCCGCTGCGTATCCTCTGCGCGCGTAGAATTTGCCTTTAATCTCAGACAGTTCCTTCTTGTAGGGAGTGCGGATCAGGATGACCGGACGTTTCGCCTCGCTTTCCGGCCGATAAATGTTTGTCGCAAGTTTGACGCCGTCCCGCATGGGAATCATCACGTTCTCTTGAGTCTGGACCTTGAATTCCGGCTTGGAAATCAGCGGGTCGGTTTCCGGAGTTTGTCGCAGAATCTCAAATCCTTCGCGGACGTAACTGGCTCCCTGAGCCGGAATGTCGCCCAGGTAGATTTTGCCTTCCTTATCGGCCCAGAGGGTGATGTCGATCCCCGCCACACCGTAGGTGTACCTGGTGAACTTAAAGTCCCGGCCGGCGACGCTTCGTTCCACTTCGTCCTTGCGTTCTACTGAACAGGTCAGAGACGAGCCTGGAAGAATGATTAAAGGAAAGGACTGCTTCCCGACCTTTTTTCCGTCGTAAGCGCGCAGAGCCAACGAAAGTAGAGCAGGAGAATTATTTTCGAAGAGTGTCGCTCCATTCTTCACATTGATTGTGACCGTTTTCCCACTCATCGTTCGCTTGGCAACGCCGTCCTCGCGCACGATATTGACGTCGCCTTTGGGTGAGGTCTGTTTGATCGTCGTCCAGTAGCCTTTTTTGTCGGGAGTGATCGTCAGAGACTGCTTCACGGTCTGGCCGGCGAAAGATAGGACGCTGTTATTCTGGAACGTCCCGTCAGCCTTCCAGGTGAAAGTGATCGTTATCAAGCGTTCTTCGTTCTTGTAAACGAAGAACGTGCCCGAATCGCTAAAGCCCGCCAGGGAAACGGGCAGAATGGGCTTTTCAGGTCCCTTTTTTTGCTCTTTGGGATGGTCCTCTTGTTGCGCTGCCCAATTCGGCTGAACGGCTCCAACTCCCGCCGATAGTAGTAGTAGCCAAAAAGCAGCTCTAGCCCCGCCGCCAAGTTTCATGTGGTATCCTTTCGATTCTTACGTTGCGAACTCGCTCGGGCGCGCCACCGAGTCAGCGTCTATTAAATAGTTCTTCGCGAATAGCTTACCCGAGATTCAAATTTGTCATCCAAGAAAAACGTCTAGGTTGACCTTGAGTCCGCGCGGGAGCAAAACTGTGTAACTCATCACGGTGCCGCTTCGGCCTGCGTGGCGCGAAAATCCGTCTCCTGCGCCAAGGTCTGTATCTGCGTCAGCACGACACGGTAGATGTGGTCCTTGACCGACCAAGCGTCTGCATCCACGAACACGATGAGCATGCCCCACAACTCCTAGTCGAATTCGAACAGTGCTGTCACGGGGTTGGTCGGCCGCTTACCCTAGCTAGTGCTCCACCCAACGGTCCTGGGCCCGCAGACAAGCTCGGTACACCTGGAGGCCCATATAGCGGAGCGGGTCGGGCGGAAGCCAGGTGGGCAGCCGACCACAGAAGAACGGCAACAGGCCGGCAGCGGGCGTCGATTTTCCCAACCTGGCAAGAATCTGCGGAGCCAGGATGCGGCCTGCATAGTTACTGAGCGAAACGCCGTGGCCGGAATAGCCGGCTGCGTAAAAGAGGTTCCCCTGATCGCCGCCGACACCGAAGGTGGGGAACATATCAAGCGTGACGCCGAGCACTCCACCCCAGCGATGAGTGAACCGCACCTGCGACAGACTGGGGAAGAATTCGACAAAACGGCTTTCGAGCTTGGCGAAAGTAGGGAGATCGACGTCGCGATAACCCCCGCCCCAGAAGAGCTTCGCGTCCTCGCCGCCAAAGGCAATGCGATTGTCGGCGGTCAGACGAAAGTAATGGATGAAGTTGCGGGTCGTCTCCAGGCTGGTGCGGCGTCGGCGCCAACCGATCGCATCGAGCTGGGCGTCGGTAAGCGGCTCGGTGAGCACGATGTAGGTGTGCACCGGAATGATCCGTTCGGCCATGAAGCCCAACCCTGGCCCGTAGCCGTTGACCGCGAGTACGACCGCGCGGGCGCGAACCTCAGGCTCCTTCTCCCACTCCGGAGCAAGGACGAAGAGTAAGAGAGAGTAAGAGGCGAGGGAATCACCTCGCCCGTCCCGTGAAATCGTCCAAGCTCCGGTACACGCTGAAAATCGTGCCGGCGACGAAGTCGGACCAGCGGGTCGGTAGCAAGCCTTTCAACAGGGAGGGCAAATACACGGTCCAAAGGCTCTTTACGAATGGCCCTTAGAACACCTTCTTCGACTGGGGGAGGCAGCGGTTCCGCAGCTTATCAACGAGCTGGGAACCCAGATCCCGAGGTCCTTCTTGGTCAGATTCACCGGAGAAATGCCAGGATCCTCAGCATCGTTACAAGTGGGGCCAGAAATGACGGCGAAGGATTCGACGCGGGCAGCGCGCGGAAATGGCACTTTGATTACCGCGGGCTGGTCCCAGAAGGAGAAACACGCGAGCAATCGACAGGATCGAAATCCGGGAGCGACTGAGCAGGAGTTATAATTACTCCTGGGCCATCGGTTCAAGTCCGCCACAGAAACCGCAGCCGAGCTTTGCCGACTTCTGGTATCTGGGCAGCAGGATGCGATGAGAGCAATCCAGGGTGACTAGCTGCCACTTCTTTTGAACCACTTCCCTGCTTAGTACCTTCCGAGACGGGCCGCCTGCATTGACGAAGAATAATTGCCGATACCCTTCCGGCACTTCAGCTCGGCTATCCATGGTTGCTCCCTTCACGTGGTGGCGAACAGCCTGCTTGCGTCTCGTGCCGCTGTTCTTTCCCTCCGGCTTCCTGTTCCTTGACGGTTCCTGGGGTAGAGATGCTGGCAGGGTCGCCCGCAAGGTACTGCCCAGCAAGCGTGACGCCAGGGACAGGCGGGAATGAGCCGGCCGGTTGCTATTCGCTTGCTTGTGGGGCATGGTTTCACTTCCATCAGGAAAACAGAACTCACCGGCGAAGTTCGTTCGCCGACGCCGATCCACAGCCAGGAATTGATGGGCTGCGCCAAGAGAGAAGAATCAGGGCAGGCAACTCCTTGCCCCTGAAGCGTGCTGAAGTTGCAGGGGTAGGATTTGAACCTACGACCTCAAGGTTATGAGCCTTGCGAGCTACCGGGCTGCTCCACCCTGCGATTAGTTGTTCTTATGCTACTGGAGATTTGCAGATTTCACAAGGAGGGTGGCTCACGCTGAGTGCTCAACGCCTTTCGGCATCACGGAGTTTCGCGGTCTCCGCGAGAGTCTCGATATGCCCGAAGTGTCGCAGTGCTCAACGCCTTTCGGCATCACGGAGTTTCGCGGGGTGGAGGAAGTACAGCAATCGAATCAACGACATCGAGTGCTCAACGCCTTTCGGCATCACGGAGTTTCGCGGCCCCTGACTCCTGCCCCCTGACTCCTGCCTCCCGCCACGTGCTCAACGCCTTTCGGCATCACGGAGTTTCGCGGCCCCTGACTCCTGCCCCCTGACTCCTGCCTCCCGCAGATTGTGCGCACGTCTCTGAATTCCGGAGGAAAATAGCAAGGTAGCCAGCCGTAGCACTCGACGCCTTCACCGAATTGGCCCAAACGCAAGGGATGGCCATCGAAGGGATCGATTGGAACTGTCTTGAGGTACTCCGGGACCAGAGCTTGCAATTCGACACGATTCACAAATCCTGGCACTGGGTTGGTCTCGAACCGGACGAGGTGGTCGCTACCAACCCGTTCAGCGTTGGTCGCCCGATTCGCCAGGTCTTCCTTCTCTTATTGGAGTGGCCGCCCTGACCATCAGGCAAAGGACTGCAAGGCTTCTTCTTCCGTAGGGTAAATGTTGAAAAGGTCGTTGAGACGGGTGGTTTCAAGCACTTCCTGGACGGCAGGAGATAGCCGGCACAGCGCAAGCCGTCCGTTGCCAACCTCGATTCTTCGGCTAAGCATCACCAGCTTCCCCAGTGCCATGCTCGGAAGGTAATCGACCGTAGCAAGGTTTAGAACAACGTGATTGCGGCCGACACTGCTGAGGGCATAGATTGGGTCGAACACGGCCCGGATGACATCGTCATCCAGAATCTTGGGGGTCTTCAGCCGCGCTACAGTTACTCTGCCGAAGTCCTCTCGCTCCAGCCAATGACTGCCATGATGGATGGACATAGCCGAATTGCTCATTAGGGAAGGGCCGAGAAGCAACGGTAAACGTAGCGAATGCGCGATACTGCTTCAATTCTGTCATCCATCTGCCGATTCACCAGGAGGGGAAGTCAAGCGACGCTTGCAAAGGCAAACGCAGTTCCCCCGCTCGTTATGGCAGACACCCGACATATAGGTCCTCATCAAGAGTAGACCGCGCCCGGAGGCTCGTTCCAGATTCTCGGGGGCGAGCGGATCCGGCACCTGCTGCGGATCAAAACCTGGTCCTTGATCCTCCACCTGGATTACCACGCCATTCGCGTCGAGGTGATGGCGCACGGAGAATGGTCTGCTCCAATCACGCTGGTGCCCGTGCTTGTGGGCATTGACAATCGCCTCTTCGGTAGCCAGGCGCATGGTAAGGACCTCTTTCTCGGAGTACCCTACGCTCTCCATGCCGCTGGTCACCATGTGGATGACTCGCTCCATGTCCTCAAGCGATTGAATCGTATCATGCCGCCAGCGCTGGACACTGCCTTCACGGGGCACCAGATCTTGCTGACACAATTCCAATCGGTCGCAGATCATAGGCACCTCCACGTCATTAAGATCTGTACCGGATATCGTTGGGCAGACGAAAAGTCCTATAGCACAGATCGGTGTCGCCCAGCCGCTGCAGTTGATTCTTGTCGAGGCGTGGATTGCCCATGCCAATCTGCACGGCGACATTCTTCACCACGTCCTTGGTCCGCCAGAGAAAGGTCACATGGCAATAGCGCGTGTCATCGGCAATGGGTTCCACTAATGGAGTAACTTGTTTCTCCACTTCTTCCCGGAACTTTTGCAATGCGGCACTATCTCCCGCAGCCAACTTCTCCTTCAGAGCAACCAGCCGCGTGCTCACCAGTTCCTCGGGTGGGGCCTTGACCGGGGTCCGCAAGCGCGCTGGGTGAGTGTATCCACCAAACAACGAACATCACGACGCCGGCAGAGGATTTCATCGACTTCGCTTTCGAGTTGAGCTTGGTTGACCACGAAACCCCACCGCGGCTGCATTGCGGGCTATTGTCGGAGGCTGCTGCAATAATTGCAAGAAACTTGTTGGGGACCTAACCGCCCTGCCACGGTTGCTTGCGGACGTCCTGTTCACCCATCTCCTACAAACTTGATTTGACCTCCTGCCACGCGGTCTTCTGCAGCAGGAACAAGTCTTTCTTCGTTAAGCCCTCGGCCTCGCCCTCAATCCCAATTGGGTTCTCCTTGAACAACACCGCAAGGAAGACGCCCGCGGCAAAATACGATCCGGCAAGAGTGGGATGGCTCTGGTCCCGGTCGTACAAGACCGGCTATTCGCGTTTGCGGAGGAAATGCTGCCAGACCACACCGACCGGAACGACCGTCGCGCCGAGGTCCCGGCCGATGCTAGTGTACGCATCCGTAATGGCTTGTTGAGACTCCGGCGCGAGCTGCCGGGCCCAAGTCATGTAGAGGATGGTCTTCGCGGCCGCGAGCGTGATAGCTTCGTCGAAGAGTCGAAGAGTCGAAGGTTCTCGTGCATTCGTTTGGCATTCTTGATTGGGAGCGTGCTTTGCTGCTGGAGGATGACATAGTCGAAATGGCCCTCCTTGGTCGCTTCCAGCGCTTTGCCGGCATTCCAGTGCTGGCGGAGGGACGCGCCGCCAGCGCTGTTAAGGCGATGCCGGATGCTCTTGCCCCGCGTCACCGCCAGTTGTGTGAGCAGGCCGGGGAGATCATTGCGCGCGGTGAAGCTGTTGCCGATGAAGAGCAGCTTGAGCGGAGCCATTTCACGCGTACGATTGGCCATGCGGTCTTCCCGACGGATCGTAACCTCGAAAAAAAACGCGGACACTCGTTAGAGCTTATTCGCGTGCCAATGGACATGCCCACTTTCCGCCGGGAAACCTGGTACTCGGCCCAAATACCATGATCTTCGCCAGGGAGGGATCAGAAACGACATACTTGGCGTCTGGTGCGCCGGAATCTTCGCCGTCGAAAACGACCGGTAGCCGTATACAATTGGCTGGGTTGCTGATTGTGTCGGAGCGTTCGACTCCCCCTCAGGGGTAGTTCGTATTCTCCATCTTCCTTAACGAATGAGGTGCGGCCATGAAGCGCGTTGCGACCGTCGTTTGCCTGGTGGTTTTTGGCGGTATGGCCAATGCCGACGACAAAACCAATCCAACGGGGACCTGGAAGTACACCGCGGACGTCAACGGGCAGAAGCTCGACGTGACAATCAAGCTGAAGCTTGACGGCGACAAATTAACCGGCACCGTCAGCGTCGCTGACATGGAGAGCAAGATCGAGGACGGCAAATTCAAGGATGGCGATATCTCCTTCAAGGTGAACCGCGAATTCAATGGAAACCAGATCACCATCAAGTACAAAGGCAAGGTGAAGGGCGACACCTTCAAGGGCAAAAGGGACCTTGAACGGAACGGTGAGACGAATACCCGTGAATTCGAGGCCAAACGCTCGAAGGAGTGAGGCTGCAAAGGAGGGACGGGGCCTTTATCGCAGCGCCGTATGCCGGAACGCGCCGTGGGCCAACATGGGCGAACTCTACGGAATCGGTCTGGCCGTTGGCGGCACGTGCTGGCTCGCCGCAGCGCTCATTGATGGTAGCCATTTCGAACTCGACCTTGCTTGTGCCCTCATCATGTGTGCAGCGGCCCTCTGGTTCATCAGCCGAGGTTTCATGAGGACGCCGCCTGCTTAGTCGCTTCAAACACGCACCGGGGCGCGCGAACGCGAACAAGCGGCATCAGGATTCGTGCGAAGCCGCCGCTCTCGCCAGTGTGGCATGCATCGGCAGCGGCAAATAGTCGCCGAGCACCTTCGCGAACCAGATTTTCAGCTCAAGTCGACGTTCATCACGTCCAGGAGGAGTTCTTCATGGCCCGCTGGATTTTGCCCCTCGTATCGGCCATGTTTGTTGTTGGCGTAACTGGTCGTGGCGCAGACTCGCCTCTCGCCATTCCCAAGGACACACTGCCGGCCAAAATCTCCTTGGACCGAATCCCGCTCGGCCTGGATGCACGGCCCGTTCCCCAGACCAACTTGCTGGCAGAGGCTCGTGTGAATTTAGGCCGAAAACTCTTTTTCGATCCAATCCTATCCACAACACACACCATAGCCTGTGCCAGTTGTCACCAGCCGGACCATGGCTTTGCCAGCATCGGTAGGCCCCGCGGGCTCCATGGCAAACAGCTCTCTCGGCGGGCTCCCACGCTCTTCAACCGAGCGTTGGGAACCTCGTTTTTCTGGGACGGCCGTGAGAGTTCTCTGGAGGACCAGGCGTTGCGCCCTATTGCGGACCCGGACGAGATGGGCTCCAGTGTAGCCGACGTGCTCAATCGGCTGAAGAGTGATAGGGTTTACAAAGCCGAGTTCGAAGATGCGTTCTCCGATGGAGTAACGGCGACTAACCTGAGCAAAGCCATCGCCAGCTTCGAGCGAGTGCTCCTGCGCGGTGATAGCGCTGTCGATCGTTTTCGTCGCATGGGAGAACTTTCTGCCCTGTCTGCACAGCAGCGCCACGGCCTGTGGCTGTACGAGAGTAAGGGCCGTTGTTGGCGCTGCCACTCCGGCGCAAACTTCACCGACGAAGAGTATCACAACACCGGCGTTAGTTGGGGGAAGGTGCCAGCAGACGTAGGCCGATTTGTCGTGACGAAGGTGCCTGCGGATCGAGGCAAGTTCAAAACCCCTACGCTGCGCGGTGCTGCGCTGACGGGACCATACATGCACGATGGCAGCTTGAAATCACTGGACGATGTGATTGAGTTCTACAATCGCGGCGCCGGGGCCAACCCGAACCTAGACCTCCAGCTCGTGCCGCTCAACCTTTCGAAAGACGAAGTGCACGACCTGGTGGCTTTTCTCAAGGCGCTGTGACGGCCTGTTCAGCCACATCGTGAGGCAAGCTTTCCTCCATGTCCGCGCTGCCACGTTTGGTCCGTTCATCATAAGGTTGCTTACACCGGTCCTTGCGTTGGGTAAGATCAGGCTGGAAAGGCGGGTAGATGGCAGAACCCATTCTCTTCGAATGCCATGCGTCATCCGATGTCAGGAATCGTTCAAAAGAACCACAAGCCCTCCCCAACAGCTAAACCATTGGCGTCGCCAGCGTCGCGTACGGCCCCCACCGTGACAGACGCTGACGCTTCCAGGAGCAGGCTACAACTTACTGATTTCGAGAATAGTAAGTTCGCCGTCGGCTCATTCACTTTCGATAGCGCCGGCTGTAGCCATTCTGTAGCCAATGGAATGGAAATCAGTGAGAATCAGTGGACATTGGAGGAATATGGAAACGTCGCAAGCTGCTTGCTGGTGAACAGCTTGCGACGTAGGGAGACGATGGTGGAAAATGCCAGAACGGTCTTCGGAACCATAGGTTGGGGGTTCAAGTCCCTCCGGGCGTAGTTGACGTAAACCTCAAGCCGAACGCGTGTCGCGCGTACCTATCAGTGGTTGGTAGTGCGGCCTAGAAACGCCGATTCGCGCGGAAGTCTTCCGCGCAGGAAGGGCAAGCATTTTCCCTCCCCCCATTGAGAAAAGGCAGGATTGTCTCCCGGCGGAAATGCTGTTCTGCTTCTGCAAGGCGACCGTAGCCCCCAATGAGCTTGTCATGATGCATCCGTGGTCCCATTTAGAGACTCCAGCCCTTGCGATAACCAGGCCGCACAAACTGATTTAGCTCCGGGATGTTTTTTACCTTTAGGTTAAGATTATCCCATTCCAAGCGCCGGCCTGGCGCTCGTAGCGAAAGCACGCCCAGCAACACGATTTCGGTCAGAGGGCCGGCGTAATCAAAATTCGACACCGGCCGCGATCCTCCTTTGCACGCGGCGACCCACTCCTCGTAATGTCCAGGCGAACGGGACATCGTTTTCGCGATCTTGGCAGCGTCCTGGTGTAGCTCGGCTGGCAGAAGCTGGGGCATGCCGCCGTGCGAGGAGTGAACCATCATGCCCTTGCTACCGATGTACAGGACGCCGTTATCGGGAAGCTGTTGGTTGCGAGGCATGAGCGTTGGCGTCTGCGGCATCAGGCCTCCGTCGTACCAGGTCATCCGAACGGCCGGCCGTGCGCCGCGTTCCGGAAATTCGTAGTAGATGATGGAGGCGATCGGATAGGTCTCCGCATTCGGCATGTTGCCGTCCAGGACTGAGCCGTCAATCGTTGTGCGGGCCTCGATCATGCTTGGTGGCCCCAACTCCAGAGCCCAAACAGGATGGTCGATGATGTGGCAACCCATGTCGCCCAGCGCTCCCGTGCCGAAATCCCACCATCCGCGCCAGGTGACCGGGACATAGGCAGGGCTGTAAGGTCGCGCATGGACCGGCCCCAGCCACAGATCCCAGCTCAGCGTGGACGGCACCGGCGGCCTGCTTGTAGGACGACCGATTCCTTGCTTCCAGAGGCGGCCCGCCCGGTCAGACCAGACGTGCACTTCGCGCACCGCACCCAGAATGCCGGCCCGGATCCATTCGTTCGTAAGCCGGGCTCCTTCCGTGGCGTGGCCCTGATTGCCCATCTGCGTGGCGATGCCGGCCACATGGGCGGCCTCGGTTACCGCGCGACATTCATGGAGCGTGCGAGTGAGCGGTTTCTGGCAGTAAACGTGTTTGCCTGCACGGATCGCTGCCATGGACGCGACCGCATGGATGTGGTCTGGCGTGCCCACCGATACGGCGTCGATATGCTTCGCCTCCTTGTCCAGCATCTCGCGGAAGTCTTTGTATCGGCGTGCCCGCGGAAATGCTTGGTAGGAGCCGGCGGCGCGCTTGTCGTCGACGTCGCACAGGGCGACTACATTGACGCCTAGTCGGGCAAGGGTAGCAATGTCGCCGCCGCCCATTCCGCCGGCGCCAATTCCCGCCAAGTTGACGCGCTCACTCGGTGGGATGAAGCCGGCTCCACCCAGCACATGACGCGGGACAATGGTAGTCAGGGCCGCCCCGGTGGTCGCGGCCAGAAACGATCGGCGCGAGGTCTTTGAGATCGGGAATTTGTCTTCGACGGCACTTTTCATGATTGCTCCTGGATTTAGGTGGGTGTCGCAGAGTTCAGGGTAAGTGGCGGCGCCACCCTGGGCAAGTGCTCGGCTGGAAAGATGTCGCAGCTGTGGGATCGAACAGTCGGTTGCTCCACTCGGTCTGGAACGAGTGATCGCCTGGTCCATCCGTCAATGTTTGGGTGGGAGCAGACATGACGAAGAGATTAAAGCAGCGCTTGAGATTCCCATTGGCCGAACCAGGCCTTCACCTGACCGCAAATAGCGGGGCACAGCGTCACCGACCGGACGGCATACTGGGTATGTATAGGACGCTCAGGATCTCCCGCTCCATGCAGCCCTAGCAAGCCTAGAGGTCATCGTCGAACAGGGTTCCACGCTGCCTTCCATGGGATTAGTTCACAGGAACCGGCTGCGGCGGCAAGTCCGCCGTTGGCTGAGCGGTCGTTGGCGCCGGCGCAGTAACCGCTTGCACGGGCGGGGGCTGTACTGGGTCGACGACGTAAACCGGCGCCGCATAGCCATGGCGATAGCGCCACGAACGATCGTAGGTGGTCGCCATCATCGCTCGCACGACGTCGTCGCTCACACCTTGCTGTTTGAGCCAGATCGTATCGTTGGCCGAGAGTTGATAAACCGAACCACTGGAATGAATCTGGCCGATTATCACGCCATCGGACACGCCGGCTTGGGTCATCTGCACGACTTCGGTCACGCCCAGCATGCGCGCGTCACGAGCGGCCGCAGCCTTCTTCTCAGCTTCGTCTTCGGAGTGGCCAACGAGGCCGCCGGTAAGCGCTCCCACTCCGGCACCGATCAGTGCACCAGCGCCAGTGTGCCCTGTGGCATGTCCGATCAGCGCGCCGGCCCCTGCGCCAACAAGGCCGCCGCCGGCCGCTCCTGCCTCGGTATTAGACATCGAGCTGCAACCGCTGGCAAACAACATCGGGAGAGTCAGGCATGCGAAAAACTGTTGAGTCGTCATGAGGCCTGCCCCTTTTGAGTGGTTACCAATTGCGTGTCCTGAACCATGCCTGTTTGGTTATCGACCAATTGGAGTCGTGCGGATTAGTCGGGTACGGCCTGGCAGACGACGCGAAATGCCCAAATCCCCAGTTCCCCCCGCATTGCAACCACCTGGTGGGCGGCACGGGCCTGGATGTCCTCCAATTCTATCGCCAAAGGGCTAGAATTAGACCCTTGCCCTCCGCTTGTTTTCTTCACCTTGATGATGGCACTCTTCCCCAAGGAGCGCGCTTCTTTGTCTTTGCACCATTCTGAGAATGCAGGTATCCGTTCGCTGTTGCCCTGTTGGGCTAGAAAGGCCCAACTGCATTACATTCTCCAAGTTACGATCGCCCTGGCCGGCCAATCCTTCTTGCCCGCGATCTGATTACGAACAGCCTGACGATAATCGAAGCCTTCGTAAGAACAAGCCGAACGCAAGTTAAAGCGTACCTATCTGCGTCGAATGTGCGAACCCGAACTACGACGGCAGCTCGAGTTGCCATAGTTTCATCATCAGCCACACGGGGCCCAAGATCACGGGCCAGACTTCCGCCACTCCAACGTTTTCCCGCATGGCCGGGGTATCTCGAAACGCCATGGCCAATGCAACTAACCCGCTCAATCCCCAGCCAATGATTACCCACCAGTACCATTCCATTTTCCGCTCTCTTTCTGAAGGTTTCACGAGCGCGTAATGCCACGTCGATACAAGAGCCTGCTGAAAAAGGGGTCTGACCCCCTACGAAGCTTCACTGTGATTTCCCGCTTTCTTGAGGATCTACTGCCCTTCGTGGAAGGGGTCAGAGCCCTTTTTCAGCAGGCTCTACAAATTGGGGCGTCGGGATCAATGAAGTAAGGCGTTATCTAAATCTGGACTCTGGTGGCTGCAACCGTCTTGCGCCACTGGAAGCAAAAAAGCCGACGTGGCGGAATACCCTCTGGCATTCGACCACGTCGGCTTACTTTTCAACAAGCCCCCCAGCACTGCCGGGTTGCTCTTCATCTAGTCATCCGACGACATCAAATTACGTATTTAGCGGAGCGCTAAAACTCCATGTTTTTTATTCTATGGCTCAGAACGAGAAAAACAAGTGACCTGGTGGGTGATCTCTTGGCCGCGGCGGGTCTTCAGGATCCCCGCCACGGCACTTCCCTGGATTGCAGCGCCTGTTCGGCCCGCGGATACTCGCTCAGGCTGCTCCAAGGCCGATCGGGATCAGGTGCGCTTGCCAAACGCCTCGGTGGAGCCGAGGATGTCCGCGGCAAGCGCCTGGTCTGTGGTGCCGGACCCCAACAGGTTCAAGAAGTAAGCCAGCCCGCTAGTGTCGGCTTGTCGGCCGAGGAGTGCTTGGTAATTTGCCTCGACGACATTGTTTTGGTATTCAAGGGAGCTGAATAACATTGCAGCCGCGGCCGCCTGCGACGTGCCAGTGGCCAAATCCTGGAGGAAGGTATTCAGTCCCGCTGGATCCGGCAGACGGTTCAACGCATCCTCATACATTGCGTCGACGGAGCCGAGATTGTTGCCGCCGTGCAAGTTGAAGTATTCGGTGGAGCCCATCAGTGCCGCCGACACCTGTTCGATGGTGCTGCCGCCGGCCAGCATGCCTGCGAAGGTCTGGAGTCCGCCCGGATCCGGCGCGCGGTGCAAGTAACGCTCGTAGAGTTTCAGGACCAGATCATTTTCGTATTCGGAAGATCCTTCGATGGCTGCGACCACGGCAGTGCGGGAGACACCCTGCTGGAGTTGCCCGGTCCAGTTGGCCAGGCCGCCGGAGTCGGCGACACGGTAAAGGTAGACCTCATAAACATTTTCGACAAAGATCTGATTGGGAGTGGCGCTTGCGTTGTACTGAGGCTCATAAGCACCAATGGACACCCCGGCAGCTCCCGGGCTGGGGAAACCGCGCTCGTCCACGGACGGGGCGTTCGCGGCGACTCCCGCGCCGATGGCCAGACTGCCCGGGAGCAGCGCCTCGGTCTGGACGACCTGGCTGCTCCCCGGGGCTCCGGCCGAACTCGCAAGAGCATTAATATTCTGTCCATTATCTTCAAGCGGCCCGAGATTGGGATTGCCAGGCGAGAAGGGGCCAAAGCCGCTATTACCGCTGGCTGCCAGACTTTGAACATAGTTGCCGCCCTTGTCCGTAACGGCATCGCCGGCAGTGATGTAGATATCGGGACCATCGAAGTTGCTCTGCGCCGCGTCCTGCACGACGAGGGTGTTCTGGAAGGTAACCCCGATGCTGAAGATGGCAATCCCGCCTCCAAAGCTGGTGGCAGCGGTATTACCGTTGACCGTGTCATTGACGAATGACGGGGAACCCTGTGCGACGTAAATGGCGCCGCCCGCGCCGACGGCCGTGTTGGCCGTGAAGGTGTCGTTGGTCAAACTTTCGTTGCCGCCCAAGACATCGTAAAACAAGGCGCCGCCGTCCTGGAGCGCCTGGTTGCCGTTGAACGTCGAGGCAGTGGCCGTGAAAGCCGCGTCTAAGACGTACAAGGCGCCGCCGTCCACGGTGGCGACGTTACCGGTGAACTGGGACCTCGAGATAGAGAGCGAGCCATTGACTTGGTAGAAGCCGCCGCCGCCGATGGTAGCAATATTGTCCAGGACCAGGCAGTTGAGCACGGTGACGGCGCCGGCGCTGCCGGAGTACAGGGCGCCGCCCGACCCGTTCGCTCCCTCAACGCTGTTAGCCTGGAAAGTGTCGTAATAGAGGCTCACATTCTGGCCGGCGTTGTCGATGGCGCCACCGCTGCTGTTGCCGGCCAGATTGTTGTCGAAAGTGCTCCCAGAGACGACCATGCTGGCATTGTTCTCCGAGCAGAAGGCGCCACCGTTCGTGGCAGCAATATTGCCGCCAAACCAGCTGGTGTTAATGGTCGTGAGCGAGACCGAGGTGCTTGTCACGAGCAGGCCGCCGCCCGGCCCCGTCGAGGCTACGTTGTTGTCGACCGTGCTGTTGCTAATCTCGACCGCGCCGCCGACAAAGCTCAGGCCGCCGCCGCCGGTCCGAGTGAGTGTCATGTTGGAAGTGCCAACCGCCACGTTGTTCGCAACCGTGCTGCCGGTGATCGTGGTGTTGAAATTGTTGCTCGCGCTCAGGCCGCCGCCGGACATGAAGGCGGTATTATCGGTAATCGTGCAGTCTTGTAAGGTCGCTGGCGAGTAAGTATTCAAGGCAATGCCGCCGCCGTTGCCATTGGTCGAGCGATTGTCGGTTACCGTATCTCCGCTCAGGGTGATACTGGTGGGGAAGCCCAAATTGGTTTCAAAACCACCGCCGTCGCCACCGGAGCTGTTGCCGCTGATGACGCTGTTGCTGATGCTCACGGCGCCGGATGAGTTCACATAGACCCCGGCACCCCCGTAACCGCCCGCGGCGGTGAGCGTGTTGTCGCTGATCGTGCTGCCGGAAATGCTCACGCTGGTCACGCCGGCGTCTTGAATGGCGATGCCGCCGCCGAAAAACCCGGCCGTGTTTCCGACGACGCTGCTATTGGTGATGGTGATGCTGCCCGATGCGTTAAGCCCACTTGCCATGCCCACGCCTATCCCGCCGCCAAAGTCGTTGGACCCTGGAAGCTGGTTGCCGGTGACCTGCGTATTCTTCAAGGTCAGGCTGGCGTTATTCAGGGCGATACCGCCACCGTACTCGTATTGGTTGCCGCTTCCCGAGTCGGCCGTGTTTCCGGTGACGATGCTGTTCATTAGCGTCAGGGAGGACGATTGGCCGTAGGCATCGTGCAGATCAATGCCGCCCCCATTGCCGCTGGTGATGCCATTACGAATCGTGACGCCCGAGAACTGGATGGTAACCGCGGCTCCGGTGTTGATGACGAAGACACGGTCTGTGCCGCCGCCGTCTATGATTGTGTTCGCAGCACCGGCGCCCTGAAGGGTCAGCGAATGGGTGACGTTCAGGGCGCCTGTGGAATCGAGGTAGATCCCTGCGGGCAGAATGATGGTATTGTCGGGCACCTGGCCCGAATCGACCATGGTGACGGCCTCGCGCAGCGAAAGTATGTTGGCGATGGGCATATCCAGGGCATTGGTCACGGTGACCGAGGGAACAAGGCGATCTTCGAGAGTTTCCAGGGCCAGCCGGCCTCCGCGGCACTGAATCCGGACCAGGCCGCGCCGCCCTGCGCTGGACCGCCGCCGGGATCCTACCTTGGCACGATAGAAAAGACGAGCGTACTTGGAGAGCCAATTCATGATGAAACCTCCGTTCGACTAGGGAGAAAAACCAAACTGACAGTCAAACCGCTCCTAGTAAGCGCACGACGGACGCTTGCTCAGCGAGCCTCCAGTTGCGTCGCGGGATGTTGCAAATGGAACTCGGTGCTGCCAATGATTCACTAACCTTCTAGGAATGCGGCAGGCTTATTGGCGGCCACAGGCTTGGCAGTCTAGAACGATCAGCGCAAAATGCGCGCAAACCGTGCCAATGTTCTCGCCTTTTTCGTGGTAATGGCTGAGGACTGGCAGAGAAATGCTTGACCGGAAAACCTAGCTTGGGCTGAGTCTGGGCAGCGAGTGTGTTGCCGGACTTGTGGTTGGAAAGCGCGAGAAGGGCGGTGACAAGAAGAAAGGTGGGCGTTCAGTCGGCCGATTATCGCCCGGCGTCTAAGGCCTCCTTTAGCCAGACACGAGCATAAGTCCAGAGTCGCGAGGCCGTTCGAGGAGAAACGTCCAGGATCTCTGCCGCCTTGGGAAGCGAGAGTCCTGCAAAATAGCGCAATTGCACAAGTTCCGCGGCTTGAGCATCCACCTTGGCGAACCGACGCAGCGCTTCGTCCAAGGCCAAGATGTTTTCGCCGACCTCGGGGGCCGCCAGTTGTGATTCCTGCACGCGTTGCCGAGCGAGCGCGCCTCCCCTTTTTTTAGCGTGCTTGCGCCGCGCCTTGTCCACCAAGATCCGACGCATCGCCTGGGCGGCAGCCGCAAAGAAGCCGCGTTCGCTCTCAAAGCGCCGTTCAGCGTTGCATCCCACCAAACGCAGATAAGCCTCGTGCACCAAGGCGGTGGCGTCCAGGGTTTGTCCCGGCGCTTCCTGTGCCAATTTGCGCTGAGCGAGCCGGCGCAGCTCGTCGTAGACGAGCGGCAGCAGGTGCTCGGCCGCATGGGCATCACCATGCCCGATGGCGTCAAGAAGCCGACGGACCTGATCCATGACATTTGAAGATAATCCCCCACGCCCGGAACTGCAATCATTGCTTGTTTGGGCCGCTGCCATTGTGCGGCACTAAGGGAATCGAAGGCGAACGCTACAGGTTATCGGCCTTCATTCCGTACGCGCACGCTCCCCCAAAAAACAAAGGAAGCTGGCATGGTTTGACCAGATTCTGCGCTGATTGTTGTTGTAAACAACAATGCTTGGCCCTCCCGGCAAGGCAGTTTTGTTTGAATGCGTGGTCCCGCTCCTTGTTTGGCTGCACCACCACGTAGGCACGCAAACCGGCAGTGAGTCGGACAATTAGGAGGCTCGTGCTCCTGCAAATCCTGTTACGATGCATCGGTTTCGATCTCCTGCTGAGGCCGTCATCATGAGTGAGCGCACCATCTTTCTTGCGGCACTGGAAATTGAGGATCCGGTTCGGCGTGCTGAATATATCGACGGCGCCTGCGGTGCAGACGCCGGCCTGCATCAACGCATCCACGATCTCTTGCTGGCGCACGCCAAGGTCGGCGGTTTCCTCGAACAGCCGGCCGTAGGACCGGAAACTGAAACCGATGAGGCCATCGCCGCGCCAACGGCGGCCGAGGCTCTGGGCACGCAGATCGGCCCATACAAGCTCTTACAAAAGCTCGGCGAAGGTGGCATGGGGGCGGTGTTCATGGCTGGGCAGGAGGCCCCCGTCCGTCGCCGGGTGGCGCTCAAGATCATCAAGGCGGGCATGGACTCGGCGCATGTCAGTGCCCGCTTCGAACAAGAGCGGCAAGCATTGGCAGTGATGGACCATCCGAACATCGCCAAGGTTTTTGATGCCGGCACCACTGTCAACGGCCTCCCTTACTTTGTCATGGAGCTAGTCAAGGGCATCCCCATCACGAAGTATTGCGACCAGGAATACTTGACCACGCAGGAGCGTCTGGAGCTGTTTGTACCGGTGTGCCTGGCCGTGCAGCACGCCCATCAGAAGGGAATCATTCACCGCGATCTCAAGCCTTCCAACGTGATCATCGCGCTCTATGACGGCAAACCCGTCCCTAAAGTGATCGACTTCGGCGTGGCTAAGGCGATTAGCCAAAAGCTCACCGAGAAGACGATGTTCACCGAAGTGGGGCAGATGATCGGCACGCTGGAATACATGGCTCCGGAACAGGCGGAACTGAATAACCTTGACATCGACACGCGCGTAGACATTTATTCGCTGGGCGTCATCCTGTACGAATTGCTCACGGGCACCCCGCCGTTCACCTCGAAGCAATTGCGCAGCGCCGCATTTGGAGAGATGCTGCGCATCATTCGCGAAGTCGAACCGCCCAAGCCCAGTACGAAATTGTCCAGCTCAGAGGAGTTGCCCGCCATTGCTTTCCAGCGGAAGTTGGAACCCAAACACCTGACACGGCTGGTGCGTGGTGATCTGGATTGGATCGTCATGAAGGCCCTCGCAAAGGACCGGAGCCGCCGCTATGCGACGCCGGTGGGCTTCGCCGAGGACATCGAGCGTTACCTGGCAGACGAGCCGGTGCTTGCGGGGCCGCCCTCGGCCAGCTACCGGATACGGAAGTTCGTGCGGCGTAACCGTGGGCGGGTACTGGCGGCGAGCCTGGTCGTGCTGGCAATGGTGGGCGGCGTGATTGGCTCGACGATTGGTTTTCTCCAGGCAGAGAAGGCAGCGAATGCCGAGCGGCAAGCCAAGGAGACGGCCCAGAAGCGGCTGGCGCAGATCGAGAAAGGCTATGAAATTCTGAATTCGATCTTCGCGAACTTGGACCCCTGGGCGCAGGGGAAGAATAGCAGACCCCTGCGGTTACTGTTGGGTGAGCAACTGGACCGGGCAGCGGCCCAACTGGACAGCGAAGCAATGGGTGACCCTCTCGCGGTGGCAAAATTGCAGGAAACCTTGGGCTTATCTCAGTTGAACTTGGGGTATGAAGCGAAAGCCTTGGTCCTGCTGACCAAGGCCCGTCGGACTATGGAATCCCTGCTTGGCTCCGACGACCCCCAGGTGCTCATATCCAGGCACAACCAGGCCTTGGCGTACCGGTACACGGGGCGTCTGGATCAGGCCGTGCCGCTATTTGAGCTGACACTGGCCAAGTCGAAGGGAGAATTAGGGCCCGACAATCCCCTCACCCTCACGTGCGCCATGGGCCTGGCCGGGGCCTACGAGGCCGCCGGTCAACTGGACAAGGCCCTGCCGCTGTTCGAGCAGACGCTGGCC
>Ga0208565_1000105_pt1 | contig 69705 bp, 67 predicted proteins | sample Sb_taG_7_FD_187706 | JGI IMG/M metagenome (GOLD analysis project Ga0208565, IMG submission 187706) | Peat soil microbial communities from Weissenstadt, Germany - Sb_50d_2_FS metaG (SPAdes) (version 2) | ecosystem: Environmental > Terrestrial > Soil > Wetlands > Peat | place: Germany... | reverse complement strand
CCCTGGCCAGCTGCTGGGCGATCTCCGCCTGCTCGACGGCGCGATGAACGAATTGTGCACTGACCGGCTGGCCGAATTGGCCAGGCTAGCCACCCGGCTGCATCAGGCACCGGACGCAGACCGGGGCGCAGATCTCGTTTCGAATGAAAGGACGCTAGCTGTGGCAGACGCCGCAGGCCCTGCGCGGCGGGAAGCCGTCGGGGGCGCGCAGTGACGGCACCGAGACAGCCGGCCCCGGCAGGCACCACCCCGACGGGCCGGGCTGGCGCCGAGCCCAACGATCGGTGGCTGCGGCGGCTGGGCGGTTACTGCTGGCGCTACCCGCGGTCGATGCTGGCGGCGCTGGGTGGCTCGCTGCTCGCCACGGCGGTCGCGCTTGTCATCCCGCTGATCCAGCGTGACATCGTGAATAACTCGATCATGAGCCACCGGCAGCAGATCTGGATCGGGGCCACCGCGCTAATCGTCGCCGCTGTGCTGAGCTTCGCCGGCGTGTACACGCGCCGGTACATGGGCGGCCGCCTGTCACTGGACGTCCAGCACGATCTGCGCACCGAACTCTTCGCTTCGCTGTCCCGGCTGGATGGCGCGCGCCAGGATCAGCTGCATACCGGCCAGATTGTCAGCCGGTCCATCTCTGACATCAACATGATCCAGGGCCTGCTCAGCATGGTGCCGATGCTGCTCGGCAACGCCCTGCTGTTCTTCCTGTCCATCTTCGTGATGGCGATCTTGTCCCCGCTGCTCACCATCGTCGCGCTCGCGGTAGGACCGGCTCTCTTCCTGATCTCCCTCGCCGCGAGGAACCGGCTGTTCCCGGCGAGCTGGGACGCCCAGCAGCACGCCGCCAACGTGGCCGGGGTAGTCGACTCGGCCGTCACCGGAGTACGGGTGGTCAAGGGCTTCGGCCAGGAGGAGCAGGAGGTCGACCGCCTGGACGGAGCGGGGCGGCTGCTGTACGCGTCCCGGGTGCGGGCGGTCCGGCTGATGTCGCGGTACAACCCGGCGCTGCAAGCGGTGCCGTCCCTCGGTCAGGTCGGCGTCCTTGCCTTCGGCGGCTGGCTGGCGATTCGCGGTGAGATCAACCTCGGCACGTTCTTCGCGTTCTCGGCCTATATCGCTCAGCTGGTTGGCCCCGTCCGGGCGCTGACCGGGCTGATCACGATCGGCCAGGAGGCGCGAGCCAGCGTCATCCGGGTCTACGAGGTGATCGACTCCCGGCCGGTGCTGGCTGAGAAGCCGGACGCGATCACACTTCCCGCAGGCACCATGCCGGATGTCGAGCTCGATGATGTCACGTTCGGCTACCTGCCGTCCGAGCCGGTGCTGCGCGGACTGTCACTGCGGGTCAGGCCGGGAGACACCGTCGCCGTGGTCGGGACATCCGGCTCGGGCAAGTCGACGATCTCCTTGCTGCTGCCGAGGTTCTACGACGTCACCGGCGGAGCGATCCGGATCGGCGGCTACGACGTCCGCGATCTCAGCCACGATTCGCTGCGCGCGCGGATCGGGCTGGTGATGGAGGAGAGCTTCCTGTTCTCCGACACCATCAAGTCGAACATCGCCTACGGCCGGCCAGCGGCGACCGACGAGCAGATCCGGGCGGCGGCGCGGGCGGCCGAGGCCGAAGAGTTCATCAACGACCTGCCCGATGGCTATGACACCGTGATCGGCGAGCAGGGGCTGACCCTGTCCGGCGGGCAGCGGCAGCGCGTCGCGCTGGCTCGGGCACTGATCACCGACCCGGAGATCCTGGTGCTCGACGACGCCACCTCGGCGATCGACGCGCGGGTCGAGGCGCAGATTCACGAGACCCTGCGCCGGGTGATGGCCGGGCGCACCACGCTGCTGATCGCGCACCGGCGCTCAACGCTCCAGCTGGCCGACCAGATCGCCGTGCTGGACGAGGGCCGGCTTGTCGATATCGGCAGCCACGACGAACTGACCGCGCGGTGCCCGCTGTACCGGCTGCTGCTGGCCGGTCCTGGGGACGATGCCGAGGGCGTCGACGCAGGAGAGCTCGAGTACTACCAGAACGCGGACGGTACCGCGGCATTTGCCGCCACCGGGCGCGCGGCCAATGCCGGCGAAGGACTGATCGCAGCTGCGAGCGGGCACCAGGCGGGCATCACGGCGAGCCTCTGGCCGACTCCGGCTGCTCGCCCGGCCACCTCAGCCGGCCTGCCGGGCGGGCAGCCCCTGGATCGTGGCGGCGCACGGACTGCGGGTCAGGCCAGCCCTGCGCTCACCGGTCAGGCCAGCACCGCCATCGGCCGCGGCATCGGCCTCGGCGGCGGCCGGGGCCGGGCAGGCGGCACCGGCCGGGCCGGGGCAGATGGCGGGATGCTGGCCGGGATCCCGCCCACGCCTGAGCTGCTGGCCAAGGTCTCCGCGCTGCCGCCAGCGAACGACCAGCCTGAGGTAGACCAGTCTTTCGCTCGTGCTCCGGAACCGCGCTTCACCCTCCGCAGGCTGCTGCGGCCGTTCATCATCGGGCTCACGGTCGGCCTGATCCTCGATGCCCTGGACGCCGTGGCCGGCGTCGCACTGCCCTGGCTGATGCGCGGCGGCATCGACCACGGCATCGAGGTCAAGGCGTTCCATTACATTGTCCTGATCGCGGCAGTGGCACTGGCCATCGTGCTTGTCGACTGGGTCGTGAACTCGGTGCAGACCGTGGTGGTCGGCCGCAACGGCGAGCGGCTGCTGTACACGCTGCGGGTCAAGATCTTCGCCCAGCTGCAGCGGCTCGGCCTGGACTTCTACGAGCGCGAGATGGCAGGCCGGATCATGACCCGGATGACCACGGACGTGGACGCGATGTCCACCTTCCTGCAGACCGGCCTGATCACCATGGTCAACTCCGCCCTGACCTTCGTCGGAGTGATGATCGCGCTGCTCTTCATCAATGTCAGGCTCAGCCTCACCCTGTTCAGCGTCCTGCCCGTGCTGGTGGTAGCCACCATCATCTTCCGCAGCAAGTCATCGAGGGCCTACGCCGAGGCGCGGGAGAAGGTCAGCGCGGTCAATGCCGATCTGCAGGAGAACGTGGCCGGGCTGCGAGTCGCCCAGGCCTACCGGCGCGAGCAGGTCAATCAGGACCGGTTCGCCGGGCTCAGCGGCGCCTACCTGACCTCCCGGCTGCGGGCGCAGCGCTACATCGCGCTGTACTTCCCGTTCGTCCAGGCGCTGTCGACCATCGCCGGAGCGCTTGTGCTGTTCGCCGCCGCAAGCCAGGTGCACAGTGGCCTGCTCACGGCGGGCGGGCTGATCGCCTACCTGCTCTACATCGACATGCTGTTCTCCCCGGTTCAGCAGCTGTCTCAGGTATTCGACGGTTACCAGCAGGCCGCCGTCGGGCTGCGCCGGATCTCCGCTCTGATGCGAACCCCGACCAGCACCCCGCCGGCCGAGCACCCGATCGCCGTCGGGCGGCTGCGCGGCGAGGTCGAACTGCGGGACGTCCATTTCAGCTACCGCGACTTCCCGCAGGAGGCAATCTGCGGGATCAGCCTCACCATCCGCCCAGGCGAGACCGTCGCCCTGGTTGGTCAGACCGGTGCCGGGAAGTCCACGCTGGTCAAGCTGGTCGCCAGGTTCTATGACGTGACCCGCGGCCAGGTGCTCGTCGATGGCGTCGACGTCCGCGACTACGACCTGGGCAGCTTCCGCCAGCAGCTCGGCGTGGTGCCGCAGGAGCCCTACCTGTTCCCCGGCACCGTGCGCGACGCCATCGCCTACGGCCGACCTGACTCCAGCGATACCGAGGTCGAGGCCGCGGCCCGCGGTGTCGGCGCCATCGAGATGATCGCCCGGCTGCCCGGCGGCTTCGGCCACGAAGTCGCCGAGCGGGGCCGCAACCTCTCCGCGGGCCAGCGCCAGCTGATCGCGCTGGCCAGGGCCTACCTGGTCGATCCCGCGATCCTGCTGCTCGACGAGGCGACCGCCGCGCTCGACCTGGCCGCGGAGTCGGCGGTGATCCGCGCGACCGAGCAGCTGACGTCCCGGCGCACCACGCTGCTGGTCGCGCACCGGCTCACCACCGCGGCCCGAGCCGACCGGATCGTGGTGCTCGACGCCGGCCGGATCGCCGAGGTCGGCACGCACGACGAACTGCTCGCCGCCGACGGCACCTATGCGGCGCTGTGGACAGCCTTCACCGGCGAGACCGTACTGGCCGCCTGATCAGGCGGCGATGCTGTCAATAAAGCAGCACGAGCTGTTTTTGACAGCCTGCGACTAACCGGGTTGACACCCAAGCAGCGCCACGTGAAAGCTGACTGGCGTTTCACCTCTAGACAGCGCCGGTCGGCTGCCGGAGCGCAGCGTCGTGACCGACCCAGCTCGGCTCGTCCTGCACCATCGTCTCTGACGGACTCGCGAACCCCTGCTTTCCTTCGGGACCCACGTAGGCACGGACCGGGTAGGCGGGGCCGGCCCGCAGCCTGCGGACATCGCGAGAGATCAGCGCGAGGGCGGACGCGATCACGGTGATCGCGGCAGCGCCGTACTGCGTCGCCGAGACGCCGATCACCCCGGCGATCGGTCCGGCGATCACCGCTCCGACCGGCATCCCCATCACCGATCCGAGACCGTCGTACGCGGAAACCCTGGCGAGCATCTCCGGCGGGATCTTCGCGGCCATCGTCACGGTCCAGACCACGGCCATCATCTCCAGGCCGATCCCGAGCCCGAATGCGGCCACGCAGATCACGGGCAGCGGCAGCAGCATGGCCAGCGAGAGTGGCGAAACCGCGATCGCCGCGCCCATCAGGGCACAGAACAGGACCGGCCGGTCCGGTGTCCAGCGCAGCGACACCAGCCCGCCGACGATCAGGCCAGCGGCTTCGACCGACGCGATCAGGCCCCATGCGGCCGGACCGCCCAGGTGCGCCTTGGCGACGGCAGGACCGAGCACCTGGAACGCGCCGCACCAGGCCGCGAGAATCACCGTGAACTGCAGCACCGTCGCCCAGAGCCAGGTATGCGAGCGGAACTCCGACCAGCCCTCGCGCAGCTCACGGAGCACGCTGGGCGCGTGGTCCGGCTCGCGTTCTGGCCGCTGCACCCGGATCGCCAGCATCAGCGGAACGGTGCCGAACATGCCGATGCCGCACACCGCAAGCGCCCAGCCAGGGCCGACGAGCGCCACGCACTCCCCGGCCAGGGCGGCACCGGCGATCATTGCGCCATTCATGGTCAGCCTGCTGATCGCGCTGGCTTCCTGCATCTGCTCGGCCGGCACCAGCCGGGGCAGCAGCGCCATCGACGCCGGGTAGAAGACCGCCATCCCGGTGCCGGTCAGGGTCTCCAGGCCGATCATCAGCCAGAGCCCCGGATGGCCGGCCAGCACCAGGATGCCGAAGCTGCCCTCGCCGAGGGCGATCATGATGTTCGCCGCGATGATCACCCGCTGCGGGGCGATCCGGTCGGCGATGACGCCGCCGACGAGGAGGAAGACCAGCGAAGGAGCGAGCTGGGCCGCCAGGACGTAGGACAGGTCGGCCGTCGACCCGGTCGCGTCGAGTACCGCGAAGGAAACGCCGACCAGCGAGAACGTGGCCGCCATCGGAGCGAGCAGGCGGTCGGCCAGCAGGAGCCTGAAGTTGCGGTTGGCCAGCACGGGAAACCGGCGCACGAGCGCGCGCGTAGCCATGACTGACATCCGATCTGACGCAACGGCTGGGACTGGATGCTATCTGTCACGATCACCAGCCAGCAAACGATTTAGGCGGCCCAGCCGACGCCGCGGCGGATGCCAGCGGCCGCTGCGCAGGACCGCTGACCCGCGACCGAGATTCCTGATCGGACCGTCCGCAAGCTGCGGCCGAGCCCGCTGTGAGCGCGCGCGGCGGCCTCGGTAGAGTCACCGTGCGGGACAGCCGCCACAATGGCAGCCGGAGGGGCGAACGAGGGAGCTGGTCGTCGATGAGCATCCTGGGCACCAGGGTCCTGAGGACCGAGGATCCGCGGTTTCTGACCAGCGGCGGTGTCTACACCGAAGACGTGACTGACGGCCGGCTGGCCGGGGCCTGTCACGTCTTCTTCGTCCGCTCCCCCATCGCGCACGCGCGGATCGCCAGGATCGATCTCAGCGCTGCCCTGGCCGCCCCTGGTGTAGTGGCAGCGTTCACCGGCGCCGACCTCGCCGACCTGCCGCGCATCGAGCCGATGATGGCCGGGTTCCTGAACGAGAACATGCGCCGCCACCTGCTCGCTACCGACGTGGCGCGCTTCGTCGGCGACGCGGTGGCTGTCGTCGTCACCGAGCAGGCGTATCAGGGTGAGGACGCGATCGAACTTGTCGATGTCGACTATGACCCCCTGCCGGCCGTGATCGATCTGGACGAGGCGCTGTCCAACCAGGTCGTGCTGTTCGACGAGGCGGGCACCAACGTCGTGGTCGAGTTCGGCAACGCGAGCACGCTGCGGCCGGATCTCTTCGCGGACTGCGAGGTGGTGGTCGAGCACACTATCAGCAACCAGCGGGTAGCTCCGGCCCCGATGGAGGGACGCGCCGCCGCCGCCGTCTGGGGCGAGGACGGCAGGCTGACCACCTGGATCCCCAACCAGGGAGCCCAGGGTGCCCGCGATGGCATGGCCAAGATGCTCGGCATCGAGGCGAGTCAGGTTCGGGTCATCACCCCGGACGTGGGCGGCGCCTTCGGCGCCAAGTTCGGCGCCGATCCGGAGCACGCCGTGGTGGCCTGGGTCGCCAGGCAGCTCGGCAGGCCAGCCCGGTGGACCGAGACCAGGTTCGAGAACCTGATCTCGATGACGCACGGCCGGGCGCAGCGGCACAAGATCACGATTGGCGGCGGCAGGGACGGCGACGTGCGCGCCTACCGGCTCGAGATCACCCAGGACGCCGGCGCCTACCCGCGAATCGGCGCGGTGCTGCCGTTCCTGACCATCATGATGGCCTCCGGCCCGTACTCGATCCCGCAGGCCGAGGCGATCGGCGTGTCTGTGGTGACCAACACCACGCCGGTCGGTGCCTACCGCGGGGCTGGCCGCCCGGAGGCCACCGCGGCGCTCGAGCGGGCGTTCGACCTGTTCGCCGCCGAGATCGGCGCCGATCCAGCCGAGGTGCGCCGACGCAACCTGCTGCCGCCGTTCACCGAGCCGCACCAGACCGCGTTCGGCGCGCTCTATGACAGCGGGGACTATGTCGTCGCGCTGGACAAGGCGCTCGCCGCGGCCGGTTACGGCGAACTGCGAGCCGACCAGGCCGCCAGGCGCGCCAGGGGCGACACGGTACAGCTGGGCATCGGGGTTTCCTGCTATGTGGAGATCACCGGCGGCGGTGATGAGGCCGGCGCACCACAGGAGAACGCGACCGTCGAGGTCCATCCCGATGGCAGCGCGACCATCCTGACCGGAACCTCCCCGCACGGCCAGGGCCATTCGACCGCCTGGGCGATGATCGCCAGCGAGGAGCTAGGCATCCCGGTCGACCGGTTCACCGTAAAATGGGGCGACACGGACCTGATCCCAGAGGGCGGCGGCACCGGCGGGTCACGCAGCCTGCAGCAGGGCGGCGCGGCCGTGCAGCAGGCTTCCAGGGAGCTGATCGAGCTGGCCAGGCAGCGAGCCGCCGCCGCGCTGGAGGCCAGCCCGGACGACCTGCGGTTCGACCAGGCCAGCAGTTCGTTCGCCGTGGCCGGCGACCCAGAGGCCTCGGTGCCGCTGACTCAGCTGGCGCAGGACGAGCCACTGCTGGTCCAGGCGGTCTTCACGGCGCCAGGCGCCACCTTCCCGTTCGGCACCCACGTCGCGGTCGCCGAGGTGGACACCGAAACCGGCCGGGCTGTGCTGCGCCGGGTGGTGACGGTGGATGACGCCGGAGTGGTGCTCAACCCGCTGCTCGCCGAGGGCCAGCGGCACGGCGGCATCGCCCAGGGCGCCGCTCAGGCACTGCTCGAGGAGGTCGTCTACGACACCGAGGGCAACCCGCTGACCGCGAGCTTCGCCGACTACCCGATCGTGTCGGCCACCGAGCTGCCCAGCTTCGAGCTGGCCGACAGCCAGACGCCGACCAGCTACAACTCGCTCGGCGCCAAGGGGGTCGGCGAAGCTGGCACCATCGGGGCCACGCCAGCGGTACAGAACGCCATCGTGGACGCCGTCGCCCACCTGGGCGTCAGGCACGTGGAGATGCCTGCCACGCCGATGCGGATCTGGCGGGCGATCCAGGAAGCACAGTCTCAGGAGTCACAGTCTCAGGCAGCACGGGCGGAGAGTGCATGATGCGGGTCGAGATCACCGTCAATGGCCAGCCGCGGTCCGACGACGTCGAGCCACGGCTGCTGCTTGTGCATTACCTCCGCGAGGTCTGCGGACTGCGTGCCGCCAACGTGGGCTGCGACACGACCTCATGCGGCGCCTGCACGGTGCTGCTGAACGGGGAGTCGGTCAAGTCCTGCACCGTGCTGACCGTTCAGGCATCGGGCCAGGACGTGGTGACCGCCGAAGGGCTGGCTCCGCCCGGCGAGCTGCATCCGATGCAGCAGGCATTCCGCGCCGAGCATGGCCTGCAGTGCGGATTCTGCACGCCGGGGATGGTGCTGGCGGCGGTCAGCCTGCTTGCCGAGAACCCCAAGCCGACCGAGCAGCAGGTCCGCGAAGGGCTTGAAGGCAACCTCTGCCGCTGCACCGGCTATCACAACATTGTCCGCGCGGTGCTCGCCGCCGCTGGCCAGGCCGAGGTGACCGCGTGATCCCCGCCCCGTTCGACTACGTCGCCGCCGAATCGGCCGGCCACGCGCTCGAGCTGCTCGCCAGCCATGGCGACGACGCGAAGGTGCTGGCCGGCGGGCATTCGCTGCTGCCGATGATGAAGCTCAGGCTGGCCGCTCCGCAGCTGCTGATCGACATCTCCGGCGTGACCGAACTGGCCGGGGTCACCGTGGACGGCGACGAACTGGTCATCGGCGCGACCACGCGGCACGCTGACCTGGCCGGGTCCGAGCTGGTCAGGACCGAGGCCCCGCTGCTGGCCCACGCCGCCTCGCTGGTCGGCGATCCGCAGATCAGGCACCGCGGCACGATCGGCGGCTCGCTGGCGCACGCCGACCCGGCCGCCGACCTGCCGATGGCGCTCGTCGCCCTCGGCGGCTCGGTCGAGCTTCGCGGGCCAGCAGGAACCCGCCTGGTAGCTGCCGACGACTTCTTCACCGGCTTCTTCGAGACGTCCCTTGAGCCCGGCGAGCTGCTCACTGCCGTCCGCGTGCCGCGGCGGCAGGGCGTGCCTTGGGGTTACCAGAAGTTCGTCAGGCGCGCCAATGACTGGGCGATCGTCGGGGTCGCGGCCATCGCCGGACGAATCGCGCTGGCGAACATGGGCCCCACCCCGATCCGGGCCAGCGCGGCCGAGCAGGCGCTGGCCGGCGGAGCCAGCGCAGCGCAGGCCGCCGAGCTGGCCGCGGTGGGCACCTCGCCAGGCGAGGACATCCACGCCGACCGCGGCTATCGTGAGCATCTGGCGCGGGTCCTGACCAGGCGGGCGCTTGAGCATCAGGCATAACGGGGGGCACCGGGCAATCGAGCCACGTAAGGGGATCGCCGATGACCGAGAACACATCAGCTGACGAGCTTCGCGCCCAGCTCAGCGAGGTCGAGAACGATCTGGCGGACCTGCGCAAAACAGCCGCGCAGATCCGCGCCGACGTCGGCGAAGCCGAAGACCCGGCTGACCGGGGCGCCCTGATCCACGCGGCCGAGGAGCAGGACAACCTGGCCGACCAGCTGGCCGTCAGGCGCGAAGATCTGCTGCGCCGTCTCGCCGAGGTGTAACCTGCCGCCGACGCGGTACATTGAGCTGGTTCCGCATGTCAGGCGCAGACCTACACCAAACGGGCGGTCGTCATGCGTAGGTACCTGATCGTCGCGAACCAGACGCTGCGGGGTGCGGAGCTGCACGACGAGCTCCGCAGGCGGATCGAGGCGGGACCGAGTTCCTTCTACCTGCTGGTCCCGAATACCGGCGCAGCTGAGTATCCCGTCGTGCCCGCCGGCGGAGTCCTGCCGCCCAGCATGGCATGGTGGGCGACGAACTATCGTGGCCCGGCCACCGACGAGGAGGCGAGCGCGCAGGCACGGCAACGGCTCAGCCAGATGCTGGCCGACCTCGCCGCGCTCGGCGCACCGGTCGAAGGCGACCTCGGGAGTTCCGACCCGCTCGAGGCCATGCAGAAGGTACTCGATGATCACCAGTTCGACGAGATCATCGTGGCCACGCTCCCCAGGCGGGTCTCGCGCTGGCTCGGGGCCGACCTGCCTCGCCAGGCCGGGCGCCGGTTCAAGCTGCCGGTCACGACCATCATCACCAGGCGCTGACGGCTGCCAACGGAGCCCCTGGTCAGCTGGGCGGGCCGCTCAGGTCGGCCAGCAGCGCGGGCAGATCAGCCACGGAGTCGATCACGTGATCGGGGGCGACGGGCGCCGAGCGAACCGTTTCAGCGCGGTATTTTCCGGTTCTGACCAGGACGCCGGTGATGCCAAGGCGCTGGGCGGCCAGCACATCGCCGTAAATGTCATCACCAACCATGACGGCCTGCGACGGCGTGGCGGCTAGCGCCTCAAGCGCGGTGCTGAAGAACGCCTCGGCCGGCTTGCCGGTCACCTCGGCCTGAACCCCGGCGGCCTGTTCCAGGCCGGGCAGGAACGCGCCGGTGTCGAGCTGCAGTCCCGCGTCGGTCTGCCAGTACAGGTTCCGGTTCATCGCGACCAGATGAGCGCCCCGGCGGATCTGGGCGAAGACGCGGTTCAGGGTGGCGTAGTCGAACTGCGGCCCGGCACCGCCCAGGATGACCACATCGGGATCGGGGTCGTCGGAATCCGTGAGCGTGACGCCGGGCAGATCCGCGCTGAGGTCGCCGTCGTTGAGCAGCAGGCAGCGGGCGCCGGGATGATGCCGGTTCAGGTAGGCCGCGGTCAGCGCCGCCACGGTGAAGATGTCGTCGGCGGTCACCGGGAAGCCGGCCTCCCGCAGCGTGGCCGCGATCCAGCCGCGGGTCCTCGAGCTCGTGTTGGTCAGCAGCGCGATCGGATAGCCGGCCTCGCGCACCGCGCGGACAGCCTCGACCGCGCCGGGCACCGGCCGCCAGGACACGGCAAGCACCCCGTCGATGTCCGTCATGACCGCGCGGATGCGTTCCACACGCACGACCTTAGCCAGTCCGCTGCTCCGGCCCGCAGCTGATCTGAGGCCAACGACCTGCCTGGGCCCGGCTAGCTGGCCAGCTCCCGCTCGGTCGGGGTGCGGAACCGCGGGATGACCCGGACTCCGGCCAGCCAGCTGCCGACCCGGGCAGCTTCTGCCTCGATCAGCGCCCTGGCATCGGCGCCGGCATCCTCGAGCAGGCGCACGGCGATCTCGCCGTCACCGCGCTGCGCCCAGCCGCCGACCACCCGGCCGTCCAGCCACACCGTCGGACCCGCGTTGCCGTTGCTGTCGAACAGGGCAGGACCGTGCGGACCGAGGAACCAGGACCGGTCGGACCAGCCCATCACCGTCGGGTCGAGTGCGGGCAGCAGCGCCACCCAGGGCCCAGGATCTTCAGTAGCCGCCAGGTCATCGGGCAGCACGGCGCCGGTGCCAGTGCCGAGCTCGACCTCGACCGCACCGAGATCGCCGGCAGCCCGCCTGACCTGGGCCATCGTCCAGCCGGTCCACCATTTCAGGTCGGCCAGCGGCGCGGGCCCGAAGGCCGCAAGCCACTGCCTGGCCAGCTCCGCCCGGGCGCTGGCCTCGCTCACCGGCGCGGCCGGCGCGGCAGCCGCAGGCAGCCAGTGCCCGGCCAGCGTCCAGCGGTACTGCTGGGACAGCCAGGAGCCGATCGGCCGGCCCCGGATGATCTTGCCTTCGGCCGAGAGCACGAGCAGCACCCGGCTGGTGATGTTCTGCCTGGCCTGGTACGGCCTGCCCGCGGCGAGCACGATCGACGTCCGCAGCCGCGGCTCATCGCCGGACAGCTCAGCCGCCGTGGCCGTACCGCCGCGGTCGGCGATCGCGCGGAGCACCGAGCGCTCCAGGTCGGCCAGCCAGGACTCAGGTTCTGCGCCGATGCCGGCGTCGGCCAGCAGCTTGAGCAGCAGCCCGCGCTGAGCTCTGCCGATCCGGTCCGTGGTCGAGGCCTGGACCACCGGCACCGACTCGGCTGGCACCACGAACACGGTCCGGCGCATGGCCAGCATCCGGACCAGTTCGCGCCGCTCGTACAGTGCTTCCTCGATGGCGGCCGGGCGCAACGGCGTCGCGGTCCTGGCCCGGACGGTCAGGAAGACCGTGGCCGGGTCCGTCGCGTGCAGCGCCACCAGCTGCCTGGCGACGCTGACCGGATCCGGCGGGCGACGCTGCTGCTGCAGGCCGTGCCGGACCGCGAGCCGCCTGCGGCGCTCGGCCGCGTCCATCCTGGTCATTACCGACATGATGCTGCTCGATCCGAAGCCGTACGTCAAAACGGGCTGCCGACCCGGATTCCCAGGCTGGCCAGAATCGGCACCGTCGCGTGACCCCGCGGTGGCCCGGCCGGGAATCCTAGCCGAAGGTCAGCGTCAGGTAGGCCGCGTACGTCCCGATCAGCAGCAGCCCGGCTACCCGCCCCAGCTGCTTGAACGCCACCGTCCAGAGCACCAGAGCCGCGGGCAGCGCGGCGGCCAGCCAGGCCGGTCCGCTGATGCCGGTGACGGCAAGCGGCCGGACCAGGGCGGCGGCGCCCAGCGTCGCCGTTGCGTTGTACGCGGCCGAGCCGAGCACGCCGGCCAGAGCCAGCTCCTCGACGCCGCGCCTGGCTGCCGCCCAGACCAGCGCGAACAGCTCAGCGGTCGTGGCCAGCGCCACAAAGGTCAGGCCGACGACCGACTCGCGGAATCCGAGCGAGCTGGTGATCCGTTCCGCACCGGCCACGGCCAGCCTGCCGCCGACGGCCATCACGACCACTCCGGCGACCACCAGGAGCGCGGCCCGGGTGCCGCGCCCGTGCTGCTCCGCAAGCTCGGCGGCCTCGCCGAACGCAGGCGGCTGCCGCTCCCGCCACCAGATCAGCGCGACGACACCGATGTAGAGCGCGACAAGCACGGCACCGGCTGGCCTGCCCACGCTGCCGCCAAGTAGCGCGATCGCGGCCGCCACCCCGACCGCGGCCGCGGCCAGTGCATACGACCGGACCCGCCCGGCAAACCGCATCGGCCTGATCACTGCAGCCAGGCCGAGGACCAGTGTGAGCATGGTGATGTTCGCGCCGATCGCGTCGCCGGCCGCGATGCCCGGATGGTGCTGCGCCGACGCGAAGACGGCTGTCACCAGTTCCTCTGGTTCGGCACCGGCCAGGACCAGCCCGATCGCGAGCGCGGTAACCCCAAGCCGCCGGCCCGCGGCCGACGCGTTCTCGGCAAACAGCTCGGCCCCGACGGCAAGCAGCGCAGCAGCGGCCGCGAGCAGCAGAAACCCGGTCATCGCGCGGCGCGGTCGCGGTTATTCAAGCCGCCGGATCCCGCGCAGGCGGCGACCGGACGCCCGCTGCCTGGTGGGGCGCCGGCCGACGTACTCGCCACGTGCGGCGACCTTTCGATTCGATGCGATGCGCCGGACATCGCGTACTATCGCCCTCCATGAACGTAGCCGCGGTACGGCGGGGGGCAGGCGTCCTCGCGGTCGCCATCGCCTTCGGAGCGGCGATGGCGTGGATCAAGGGTAACAACGCCGGGCTGCGCGACGCCGTCGGCAACGCGAGCGCTCCGTGGCTGCTGCTGCCGTTCCTGTCCGGGGCGGCGGCTGGACGCCGGCTGGCTGGCGGGGCGCTGGTCGGCCTGCTCGCCACGCTGGCTGCGCTGGCCGGTTTCTACGTCGCGGAGAGCTTCGTACTTGAGCTTGGACCCCATCCATGGCTGGTTGACCTGTCGCTGACCATGACCGCCGTGCCGTACTGGACGGAGCGAGCGCTGCTGAGCGGGCCGCTGTTCGGCCTCCTGGGAGTCTGGTGGCACCAGCGCCGGTCCGTGATCGCGGCCGGCCTGGTTGCCGCCGCGTTTGTGCTTGAACCAGCGGGCTGGTGGGCGTGGGGCGTCATCAGGTCGGTACCGGCCTATTACGTGTCGGCCTACCCCTGGCTGTGGCTGGCCGAGGTGCTGATCGGCGTGGTCGCCTTCGTCCTGCTGGTCAGGCACGCTCGGCAGCAGCGCGTGCAGACCTGAGCCGGAGTACTCGGCGATGATTGGGCCATGACCTCGTTTGACGAACTGGTGGCGCAGGCAACCGCGGCGCCGTTCTCCGGCTGGGACTTCGCCTGGCTGGACGCCCGGTGCAGGCAGGTGCGCCTGCCGTGGCGCTACTCAGCCGAGGTAACCAGCCGACACGAGTCGTTCCGTGCCGACGAGGTCAGCCGGGTCCTGGCACCCGGCGGGTCCTTCGTCACCCAGCAGGTCGACAATCACAGCGACGATGACCTGTACCGGCTGCTCGGCCTGGAACCTCCAGACGTGCGGGACAGCTGGCTTCCGCTGGCGACCAGGCAGCTCACCGAGGCCGGTCTCACCGTCACGAAGGCCCGGTCGGGCCAGGAAATCCAGTACTTCAGCGACATCGGCACCGTGGTGTATTACCTGCGGGTGGTCAGCTGGGCGATCGCCGGGTACAGCCTGGATAGGTTCAGGCCGCAACTGCGGGCAGCTTTCGAAACAAAGAGCTTGTGGCCACTGCCGGTCCGGCACCGCAGGTTCCTCGTGGTGGCGAGGAGGACAGCGCAATGATCGAAGCGCCAGTGTGCCGGGTGCTCGCCATCATGGGCTCAGGCGAGACCAGCCCGACGATGGTAACCGTGCACAAGGCGCTGGCTGCCCGTCTCGGCGCCGGGCAGCACAGCGCGGTGCTGCTCGATACCCCCTACGCGTTTCAGGAGAACGCGGCTGACATCTCGGCCCGGGCCAGGTCCTACTTCGCGCGCAGCGTCGGCCTGACCGTGCAGGTGGTCAGCCAGGCAGGACGGACCGACGGGCAGGCTCCGGAGGCCGCCGCAGGCCTGGCTGCCGTCCGCACCGCGGACTGGGTCTTCGCCGGGCCCGGCAGCCCGTCCTACGCGCTGGCCCGCTGGCGGGGCGGGCCGGTGGCCAGCGCACTGCGGGAGCGGGTCGCCGCCGGGACCGGGATCACGGTGATCGCCTCGGCGGCCGCCGCCGCGATGGGCTTCGTCGCCCTCCCGGTCTATGAGATCTACAAGGTCGGCGCCGACCCGCACTGGCTGGAGGGGCTCGACCTGCTCGGCATGCTCGGCCTCAAGGTCGCGGTAATACCGCATTACGACAATGCGGAGGGCGGGACCCACGACACCCGGTTCTGCTACCTCGGGGAGCGGCGGCTGTCGGTGCTCGAGCGCGAACTGCCGCCCGACGCCGCCGTGCTTGGGGTCGACGAGCACACAGCACTCGTCTTTGACCTGGCCGCGCAGCAGGCCGAAGTGGTCGGCCGGGGCGGCGCCACGGTGCGCAAGGCCGGTGTCAGCTCCGTGCTGCCAGCGGGATCGCGGATAACGCTCGCCGACCTGTCCACCCTGGTGCGAACCGGAACGCCTGCCCCGGGCAGCGGCCCCGGCGTGCCCAGGCAGCAGGCTCGGTCACAGCCAGGAGCCACCCCGGCGGTACCAGGGGCTGCCGGGGAGCCGGACAGCGCTGGCGGTCGGCAGCCGGCCGAGTCAGCGGATCCCGGCCAGCAGGCGCAGACCCTGCCCGACGTCACCAGCGGGGCGCAGCGGCGCTTCGACGCGGCCATGGCCGGGCGGGATGCCGCCGCGATGGTCTCGGCGCTCCTCGACCTGGACGCGGCGATCGAGGCCTGGGCGACCGACACCGACGAGAATGACAACGCCGACCAGGCCCGCGCAGTCCTGCGTGGGCTGGTCGTCCGGCTGGGCCGGGCGGCGGAGCAGGGCCTGACCGATCCGGCCGACCGGCTGCGGCCCGCGGTCGAACCGCTCGTCGCCCTGCGCGACTCGCTGCGCAGCGACGGTTCCTATGCCGCAGCCGACGTGATCAGGGACGCGCTGACCGCGGCCGGAGTCGAGCTGCGAGACTCCCCAGACGGCACCCGGTGGACCGTACGCGCCGTCATCGAAGAAGGCAGGCTCGCCCGGCCGTAGCCCGCCCGGCCGTAGCCGCGATGTTCCTGAGCATCCCGCCGAAGACCACGTCGTGGAACGGTCGCAGCGACCACCAGTAGGCCTGGCCGAGCAGCCCGATCGGACGGAAGATCGCCCGCTGCCGGTACACCGTGCGCCCGCACTGGTCGCGCCTGACCGAGAATTCAAGCCAGGCCCGGCCGGGCAGCTTCATCTCCGCGCGCAGCCGGAGCAGCGACCCTGGCACGATCTCCTCCACCCGCCAGAAGTCCAGCGCGTCCCCGACCATCAGGTGCTCAGGGTCGCGACGGCCGCGGCGCAAGCCGACGCCGCCGACCATCCGGTCGGCCAGCCCGCGGGCCGCCCAGGCGGCCGAGAACGAATACCAGCCATTGTCGCCGCCGATGCCCTCGATGACCTGCCAGAGCGCTTCAGGCGACGCTTTCACCCGCCTGACCCGCTGGTCCACGAAGAGCGAGCCACCCGACCATGGCGGATCGCTGGGCAGTGGCTCGCTGGGCGCCCCGGCGGTCGCCGCCGATGACCAGCGGGTGGCGACCTCGCCGGTCCGCACATGCGCCAGCGCGAGACCGATCGCGCGATCCAGCGGCACCAGGCCGTCGGGCGGATCGGGGATGCACTGCGCGATGTCGTGCTCGGCGCAGACCACCTCGTTCCTGAGCGACTCAACCAGCGGCCTGGCCAGGCCGGCCGGAACCGGCGTGACCAGGCCGACCCAGAGCGAGGACAGCCGTGGGGTCAGCAGCGGCACGGGAATGATGATCCGCCGCTTCAGGCCGGCTACCTCGGCGTAACGGCGCATCATCTGCGCGTAGGTCAGGATGTCAGGTCCGCCGATATCGAACCTGCGGTGCACACTGGGCGGCAGATCCGCGCAGCCGACCAGGTAACGCAGCACGTCACCGACCGCGATCGGCTGGATCCTGGTGCGCACCCAGCGCGGTGTGGTCATCACCGGCAGCCGCTCGGCCAGGTAACGCAGCATCTCGAAGGAGACCGACCCGCTGCCGATGATCACCGCGGCCTGAAGCACGATGGTCGGAACTCCGCTGGCCAGCAAGATGGCGCCAACCTCGCCACGCGACCGGAGATGCGGCGACAGCTCAACGATCTCGCCGGAGATGATCCCGCCCAGGTAGACGATCCGCCGCACCCCGGCGGCCGCGGCCGCCTGCGCGAAGATCCTGGCGGCCGCCCGGTCGCGCTCCTCGAACTCCGCGTCAGAGCCCAGCGAGTGAATCAGGTAGTAGGCGACGTCGACGCCGGTCAGCGCGCTCCGCACGGCGCCGGCATCCAGCGCGTCGGCGCGAGCTATCTCGATCTCACCCGACCAGGGCCGGTCGCGGAGCTTGCCGGGATCACGCGCCATGCAGCGGACCTGGTGCCCGGCAGCGAGCAGTTCGGGCACCAGCCGCCCGCCAATGTACCCGGACGCTCCTGTGACCAGGCAGTACTGAGGTGGTGACACACAGTTAAGTCTGACATGAGCCGAACTGGCCCGCGCGGCCACTGCTGGCGTCTGGCACGATGCGGTATCAACCCTGATCACAGCAGCAGCCACGATAATGAGGTGCCTGACGTGAGGTCGGCCGACGTGAGCGGCACTAGCTGGGATCTGTCCCTGCTGCCTGAGACCTTCGCGGTCTGCCGGCTCGACCCGGGCAGCGCGGTCCCAGCCTGGGCTGCCCAGGCGGGCGCCTCATTCGTGTCGGTGACGCGGACGGCGTCGGAATGCTCCGTCATCTGCCAGGAAAGCGCCGTCCCGGCCGACATCCAGGCCATCCGGGGATGGCGCTGCCTGCGGCTCGATGGCACGTTCGACGCTGACCTGTCCGGTGTGCTTACCTCGATCGTCGGCCCGCTGGCAGCCGCCAGGCTGTCGGCCTTTGCCGTCGCTACCTACGACACGGACTACGTGCTCGTCCGCGAGGTTGCCCGGGCGGTCGAGGCCCTCACCCGCGCCGGTCATCGGGTGCATGGCACGATGTCGGCGTGACGCCCCCTGATCCGTTCGCTCCGGCTCGGCTCGGCCAGGTGGAGCTGCGCAATCGCGTGCTCAAGTCAGCCACGTTCGAGGGCATGAGCCCGCGGAACGTGGTGTCAGGCACGCTGATCGAGTTCCACCGGCGGATAGCGGCCGGCGGAGTCGCAATGACTACCGTCGCCTACGTCGCCGTGTCGCGCACGGGGATGGGCGCTCCGGCCGAGATCTACGTCCACGACGCGGCCGCCGACGGCCTGGCCAGGATCGCCGAGGTGGTACACGGCGAGGGCGCCGCGATCTCGGCGCAGCTTGGCCACGCCGGGGCGGTGGGCATGGTCCGCGGCAAGCGGGTGGTCGGCCCGTCCAGGACGCGCACCATCGCAGGGACGCCGGTCCAGCCGATCTCCCGCGACGAGATCGACGAGGTCGTCGGCCAGTTCGCGGACGGTGCGCGGCTGCTGGCACAAGCCGGTTTCGACTGCGTTGAGCTGCATTTCGGCCACCACTACCTGGTCTCAGCGTTCCTTAGCCCGCGCTGGAACCGGCGCACCGACGACTACGGCGGGCCGGTCGAGAACCGGGCCAGGCTGGCTCGCCGGGTTCTCCGCGCGGTCAGGGACGAGGTCGGCGGCACGCTGGCGATCACCGCCAAGCTGAACATGACCGACGGGATCCGCGGCGGCCTGCAGCCGGCCGACAGCCTCCGGATCGCCCAGCTGCTGCAGGCCGATGGCGGGCTCGACGCGGTCGAGCTGACCGCTGGCGGCTCGCAGGCCAACCAGATGTTCATGTTCCGCGGTGCCGCCCCGCGCAAGGAGCTGGCCGCGGTGCTGCCCGGCCCGCAACGGACCGGTTTCCGGCTGGTCGGCCGGGCGCTGCTCCGGGATTACCCGTTCCAGGAGCTGTACCTGCTGCCGATGGCACGGCAGTTCCGCGCCGGGCTCTGCGTGCCGCTGATCCTGCTCGGCGGCATCAACACCGCGACGTCGATCCGGCAGGCGATGGCGGACGGATTCGAGTTCGTCGCACTTGGCCGGGCGCTGCTGCGCGAGCCTGACCTGATCGGCAAGCTCGCTGCCGGCACCAGCGCCGGGGGCACCTGCGTGCACTGCAACAAGTGCATGGCGAGCATCTACAGCGGCACCCGCTGCGTGCTCGACCACCCCGAGCCGCTCACGATCGAGTAGCGGCCGGCCAGGCCCCCGCTGGTCATCGATGCCGCGCCAGGTTGGCACGGGCCGGACAGCTCAGTGGGCTGACCAGCTCAGCGGCAGAGCATCGATCCCGTAGATGCCTTCCACGCCGCCCAGCCGTTCTGGCCCGGCCGGGCGCAGTCCTGGCATCCGTGCGGCGAGGAAGCCGATCGCCTCCTCAAGCTCCACCCTGGCCAGATTGGACCCGAGGCAGAAGTGGGCGCCGGCCCCGAACGTGAGCAGCCTGGCATCCCGTTCGGCGGTGATGTCGAACTGCTCGCCATCGTCGGCTTCCCGGTTGGCGCGCTCGGTGCAGATCGCGACGATCGTGCCGGCCGGGAAGACCACACCGCGGTGCTCGACCTGGCCGGTGCAGATCCGGGCGGTGAACGGGGTGATCGGCTCGAACCTGAGCACCTCGTCGATGGCCTTGCCGACCAGCTCAGGCCGGCTGGCGAGCAGTTCCCACTGGTCCGGATGCGCAGCGAACAGCCGCATCGCGTGCGCCAGCTGGGCAGCGGTGGTGTCCACGCCGCCGGCCAGCACATTGAGCACCAGGTTGACGCACTCGGCATGAGACAGCCGGTCGCCGTCGGCCTCAGCTCGGAGCAGGGAGCTGATCAGGTCATCCGCTGGCGCGCGGCGGCGCTCGTCGAGCAGTGCGTCCACGTAGTCGTACAGCTCGTTGACCGCTTGCTCGATCCGCTCGGGAGCGGTGGCCAGTGCCTGGATGTCGAACTGACGCTGCACCCAGCCCGACCACTCGTGCAGGGCGGGTGCGTCCGCGGCCGGCGCGCCGATGACCGCGGCGATCGCCAGGGCCGGGTACGGCTTGGCGAACCAGTCGACGAAGTCACACTCGGACGCTCCGGCCAGGTCCTGCCACAGGCGGTCAGCGATCTCCCGCATGACCGGGCGCCACTGGGCGGCGGCGCGGGGGGTGAACGCCGGGGCCACCAGAGTCCGCAGCCGCCGGTGATGCTCACCGCTGAGGTTCAAGATGTTGGCGTCGATCTGCTCCCTGAGCCTGCCGCCGGTGATTCCGAACAGCTCAGCGATCTCCCGCCCGGGGAACGCGGTCTGCCTGGCACGCAGGAAGAACTCGCCTGCCTCCCGGTCCAGCACGACGTAGGAGATCGGAGACCTGGCCAGCCAGCCTTGCTCGCGGACCGCGGCAAGCTGACTGTGGTAGGCATCGCCAGTCAGCCCGGAGTCGGTCGGGTCGAAGGCCGGCAACTCCAGGCTGTCGACGAGATCAGGCATGCGGTCGCTGTGGTCGCCTGCAGGTGCCCCACCCACGTCTGCTCACCTCACCGACGGCGCCTATGTGGTCGCCGTGAGCCCTCAATTCAGGTACCACGGATTGTCGGTGTTAAATATGTAGATGTTGTCGCCGTTCTGGGTGTACGGAGCGTAAAGGCCATACGGCGCACCTTCAACGTCGGAGAGATCCACATTGATAAAGTAGCCGTATTGTGACTGGACCCACACGGTCCCGATGTCGCCGCAATACTGCCAGCTGAGATCAACATATTGGTCATACCCCATGCAGCCGTCGTGCCCGGTCGCGGTGGTCTTCTCGATCAGGTAGACCGGATCTGATTCGTACCGCCCGTCGAGTGAATGGACCGTGAACGGCCAGGTGTCGGTCACCGTCCCGCCCTCCCGGCTAGCGAGATTCCAGCCTAGCCCATTGCCCTGGCTTGAGCCATACAGCCAGATCTGCTGATTTGGTGCGAAGACATCGTCCTTGAGGTCCGCGCATTGCGCCGGGAGGCCCGGGGTGACACAGATATACGTGCCGCGATTGTCGTTCGCCTGAGCGACGCCCGTCAGCGGGCCGCCGATAGCGCCGATGATTAGCGCCGTCGCGAGCGTGAGCCGTTTGATATTCATCGCGCCGTCCCATCCGAGAGCCAGGCATCAGCGTGTTGGTCCGGCCGATCGAGGACCGGCAGCACCTACACGGCCAGCCACGTGCCGGTTGCGCAGCACATCCCGGTAAGACCGGTTGGCCTCACGGGTCGCGGCGGCGGACATGGGCTGGTCTCCTGGCCGTCCGATCAGCGCTGGTCAGTGACCTCGCCGTCGACGACCGTGGCATCCTTGGCGAGCGCCATCGCCCTGCGATCGCCGGACGGCTCAGCGTCGCTCCTGGATGCGGATCAGGTTACCCGCGGGATCGCGGAAGGCGCAGTCGCGAACGCCGTACGGCTGCTCGGTCGGCTCCTGGACGACCTCGGCGTCGCTGGCCTGCAGCCGCTCGAAGGTGCTGTCGAGGTCCTTGGCGGCCAGGAGGATCCAGCCGTAGGTGCCCTTGGCCATCATCTCGGCGATGGTGCGGCGCTCGTCGTCGGTGATGCCGGGGTCGGTGGCCGGCGGCGCCAGGAGGATGGATGTGCCGGGCTGGCCGGCGGGGCCGACCGTGATCCAGCGCATCTTGCCCTGTCCGACATCGTTGCGGACCTCGAAGCCGAGGGCGTCGCGATAGAAGGCCAGGGAGGCGTCCGGGTCGTCATGCGGGAGGAAGCTCGCGTGAATGGTGATGTCCATGACGGTCAGGCTAGCTGCGGCTCGATGACCGGCGCTTCTCGATTCCTGATCGGTCTGGTCACCTGTTTCGCCACGCACGGCGGCATCCCCGCCGTCGCGCGCGCTGCCTGGCTCCGGTAGGTGCTGGGCGGCATGCCGGCCAGTTCGGTGAAGCGAGTGCTGAAGGTGCCCAGCGACGAGCAGCCGACCGCGAAACAGACCTCGGTCACGCTGAGGTCGCCACGACGCAGCAGCGCCATCGCGCGCTCGATCCGCCGCGTCATCAGGTAGCTGTACGGCGACTCGCCGTAGGCGAGCTTGAACTCGCGGCTGAGGTGCCCGGCCGACATGTGCGCGCCGCGGGCGAGCGCCTCCACGTCCAGCGGCTGCGCGTACTCCCGGTCGATCCGGTCGCGGACCCGGCGCAGCCGCGCGAGGTCGCGCAGGTGCTGCGCCGAGGTGGGCCTGCTGGTCACACGCAAGATCGTACCTCGCGCCGCAATCGATACCGAGCCCCGTGTCGTGGCCGAGCCCGCGGACTTCGCCCGACCGAGTCGGCGCCCTGGACGCCGACTCGGTCGCCCGCACCGCCTACGACCGCCTGTCCTACAGCCGCAAAGCGGGAGCAGGAGTCGGCAGGGGGCCGTGCGGCCCGCGCTCGCTGTGGTGCAGTTGTGCTGTGCCGCCCGGCTCAGAGCGATGCGGCGACTCCCAGCAGGAGCACGATCTCGTCGATCTGCCGGGCGGCCGGGCCGGTGTCTTTCTTCGCCGAGGTCGCGACCTTCCAGATCGTCCCGTCCGGGGCTCGTACGACGCCGCCGTAGCCCCAGAACGACTTCGCGGCCGGCTTCAGCGGCGTGGCGCCGGCGTCGAGGGTGACGGATTCGATGGAAGCCATGACGGTCACGCTAGGTGAGGCTCGGTGACCGGCGCTTCTCGATTCCTGATCGATTGGTCACCTGTTCCGCCAGGCCCGACAATCTCGCCGGGAGGTGCCAGCTGTCCGGTCCCCAGGGCTGCGGCAATGGCGGTCACGCAGGCGACGGTCTGGCCGAGCAGGCGCGAGCTCTGCGCCACCGGCCAGGTCGACAGCTTCGCCACCACCGTTTGGGATGGCACGTGCACGAACAGGTGCTGGCCGTTGATCCCGCTGGCGTAAAAGAACGGCACCGCGGGATCGCGGACCCACCAGCAGTTCCGGTAGTGGCTGCCGGGCGGGTATCCGAGCGGCCCGTCACCAGCCGTGAACGCGTCGGCGCCATCGGCCGCGCCCCGGATGGTGTCCTCGATCCACCAGGCGGGCACGATCTGGCGGCCCCCGGACCGCCCCCGGCGCAGGAACAGCAGTCCGAATCTGGCTACGTCGCGCAGCGTCGCGCTGATCCCGCCATCGGCTAGCGGATTGCCGCGGGAGTCCACCGTGATGTCCGCGTCGAACTCGGCGCCCATCGGCTGCCAGAGCTCCCGCGAGATCAGGTTGTGCAGCCGCTCCGCTGCCGCTCGCTCGATCACCCAGGCCAGGACGTCGGTCAGGATCGACCGGTACCGGAACGGCCCGCCGTGTGGACCGTCATTGACCAGCGTGCCGAAGTAGCCGAGGGCGTCATCGGGCACCCGTTGGTCCGCGCCGGACGGCTGGCCCGTCGGTCCGCTGGCGGGCCGCCACAGGTAGACCTGCTCGTAGACGGGCACGTCCGAATCCGGGTCGGCGTAGTTCTCGTTGAACCGCGTCCCGGCCCGCATGTCAAGCAGGTGCTGTACCGTCGCCCCGCTGAATGAGGTGCCGGCCAGTTCGGGCACGATCTCGGTCAGCTGGCTGCTGAGGTCAAGTACCCCCCGATCGGCCAGCAGGCCGGCCACGGTCGACGTTATCGACTTCGATACCGACATCAGCAGGTGCGGCGTATCCGGGGTCATGCCGTTGAAATACTGCTCGGTGATCACCCGGCCCCGGTGCAGTACCAGGAACCCGTCGGTGTAGCTGGCTGCCAACTGCTCAGCCACGGTCAGGTCGCTACCGTCGAAGCGAAACAAAATGCTGCCGAGCTCATGCTCGCCGCGCGGCAGCCGCCGCACCCGGCCGGTGCCGCGGGCGATCCTGGCCGTCGGGATCAGTTCGCGCACATGCTGGAACGCCCACCGGTTGAACGGCGGATCCTGCCAGTTCGCCAGCGTTACCCGCGACTGCGGCGGGAACGGCGGCGCACCTGACATCAGCCCGGTGTCCGCTCCCCCGCTGGCCGCGGCGGTGGCGGCGGCAGTGCTGGCCGGTCCAGCCAAGGCAGGCACTCCTCGTCCGCCGTTGCGATCAGGACATGGTCCACCGTACTGGACGCGATCGACGTCCCGGAATACGGCCGGCTCACCTTAGCCCCTAAATGACGACAGCCGGTCCGGTAATGCTCAGGTACCTAATTTCGCCGAGCGGCGATTTCCTGGCCAGCGGTTTTCTTTGAAACCGCGTTGACTGTACGACGCCTGCCGCTATGTTCCGGTGGCCAGGCCACGATCTACCTCTCCAACGCCCGCGACTGCTACTTCCGCGGTTCATTCAGCTATCCCGCTAGCTGGCAGAAGCTTTTCTCCAGCAATACGCCGCGGTCCTGGAAGGCGGATCACCCAACCGAGATCTTCAGAAAGACGAGCGCCGACTGCTCGGTGCGGAACAGTGTCGTCGACTCCGCCTACAACTATGCTCTCTGGCGGCAGCGTGACCCGGCCGAGTTCATCAGCCGCAATGGATGCAAGGACGTGATCGCTCCCTTGGCCAAGGGGATGGTCGCCGGGTTGAGGTGGAGATTGCGCCGCGTTGCGCGGCCGGCGACGGCCTCGCGATAGCGATCCTGACCAGGTCAGACGGCTCGGCCGCAGAAGTTCAGCAGCGTGGTTTGCTCGTCGGCGTCCGGCGATGACTCGATCTTGGGCGCGAATCCGCCCGGCCGGCGGATGGCTTCGTCAAGCGGGGTGAGGAACTCCATCGCCTTGCCGACAGCGACCGGGTCGAGCAGTTCCTGCTGATTCGTGGCTCGAGCCAGGTCCCAGGTGTGGATCAGGGTGTCCGCGCAGAGCAGGCGGCTCACCAGCGAGTCGAACCGCTGCTCGCCGAAGGCGCCGCCGACGATTCGCGACGCTCGCTCCTCATCGGTCAGCGCCTCCAGGAGCGCCGCGGTTGCTGCCGACCACTGAGTCTGCAGATCGTCATCGGCAGTGACCACGGCCGGCTCCGACCCGTCCAGCGCCGACAGCACCCGGTGGTGGGTGTTGATCACGTGTACCACGACGTCGCGAGCCGTCCACTCGGTGCACGGCGACTCGGCCAGCCACGCGTCGGCCTGGACGCTCCCGAGCCTGGCGGTGAAGTCATCGGCGATGGTGGAATACCGGTCAGCTATCTCGGCCATGGCAGGAACTCTAACGCCTGCCTGAGCCAGTTCCGGCCTGGTGCGCAAACCTCACCAGTCGCGCGGCCCGGAGCCAGTGCTCCCCCAGTCAGAGCCGCGCTGGCGCCGCCGCGGCCAGCGCAGACCGCCCCGTGAGCTGAGGATGGCCAGCGCCAGCAGGACCAGCCCGAGCACGATGACTATGACCGGGCCGAAGGTCGGTACCCGCCAGAGCGCCAGCAGGACGCGCCAGATCGCATGCCAGATGAACAACCGGATCAGCCAGTGGGCTAGGCCGCCGCCGCCGACCAGGGCGCTGTGGCCGCCGATCAGCCGCGCGGAGTATCCCCCGAGGACGTAAGGCGTCATGATTAACGATGCCATGCCCGCCGGAGTACTCGGGTCGGTAGCTTGGCGTCGGAGCGGACGCGATTGAACCCCGGTCGGTCAGCGGCCGATCAGTCCGGCTTCAGCGGCGCGTACCACGGCCTCGAGCCTGGACGATGCGCCCAGCTTCTCTAGCAGGCTGCTGACGTACCCCTTAACTGTCGCCTCAGAAAGAGTGAGTCGCCTGGCGATGGCACGGTTCGAGCAGCCTTCGGCGAGCAGTCGCAGCACGTCAAGCTCACGTCCGGTCAGATGAGCGATCTTCGGTTGCTCAGGACTGCCGGCCAGCTCGCGGGCAAGCCGGACAGCGATTCGCGAATCGAGCGCCGCTCCGCCTGAGCAGACACTGCGTAGCATCGACGCCATGTCAAGCTCCGAGGTGTCTTTCAATAGGCAGCCGTCAGCGCCGGCCACCAGGCAGTCCCGGATCTCACCGCTGCGGTCAAACGCGGTCACAACCACGATCTTGGCCGCCGACAGCAGGTCGCGCAGGCTCCCGCACAACGCGGGCGCGGCGACGCCACCAGGCATGTGCATGTCGAGCAGCACCAGGTCCGGCTGGAGTTGCTCGGCCATGGTCAGCGCCGAGGCCGAGTCGTTGGCCTCGGCACAGACCACCGTGCCGAAGGCTGCTGCGCCGAACGCCTCGGCCACGATCATGCGGAGCCCGCGGCGGGCGATCGGGTGATCGTCAGCGATCAGGACCTTCACGTTGGCCCGCTCACGGGCGGCCGCGCCGAAGCCGTCAGCCTGGCCGCTCCGGCTAACGGGGTCACGCCGCTTGGCCCGGAGGCGACGACCAGCCGAATGTGGTCAGCTGGCTGGGTCGGCAGCTCGAGGCGGAGTACCCGGTGGCCGTCCAGGCCGCTGGTCAGTTCCAGCGAGCCGCCGAGCTGAGCCGCGCGCTGACTCAGCATGGTCAGTCCGGCTCCGGTGCCCGAGCCGACGGCCGCGCCCTGCGGCACCAATTGAAACGGGCCGGCTTCGGCCCGCACGACGAGTACCACCGATGCCGACAGGTAAGCCAGGTGCGCGATGGCGGCTTGCGCCCGCTCGTACTTCACGGCGTTGCGCAAGCCCTCCACAGCCGCGTCGATCAGCAGGTCTTCCACCGGCGCGGCCAGATCGCGCCGCTCACCCCGGCCGGAAAACCTGACCACGCAGCCCGCGGCCCGCTCGAACAGCCGCACCTCACCAGCCAGCCGGGCCTCGAAGGCGAGACCCTCACCTGGCTGGCTGAGCCGACGCAGCGAAGCCCGTAGCTCGCTACGAGCCTGAGCAGCGGTCACCTCGATCTCCTCAAGCGCGGCCACGAGGGCCTCGGGATCGTCTTGCTGGCGCGAGTAATGAGCGGCCACGCCGATGGTGAACAGCATCTGGGCCACCGAATCGTGCAGCTCAGTCGCCAGCCGCTGCCGCTCGCGCAGCTTCGCCAGCTCGACCTCCTGGTTGCGGACAGCGACCTGATGCAGCGAGAGCTCGGCGTAGGCGGCCACCAGCTCAAGAGTCCGCATGACCTGATCACTGGGCGGCTCGGCAGTTCGGCCGCCGCAATACAACAGGGCCTCGATCCGATCAGGTCCGCAGACCGGCACGCAGGCCATCCCGCGCAGCCCTTCCACGTCGCAGACGACATGAGCGAAGTCACGGCTGATCGTCGAATCGCTGCCATAGTCCGCAACCCGGTGCGGCTGACCACGCAGCAGCACCTGCCCACCGAGCCCGGCGCCTGGTCGCACGATGATCTCGCGGAACCGCGGATCCCTGATGCCGTCGGTGATCGTCATGGGGTAGTGACCGGTCTGGCCTATCACCGCTACGAAGGTGCTATCGACACCCAGGATCTGGCGGCTGACCTCGGCTGCCGCCGCCATGATCTCCGGAATCGTCTGCTGCAGCCGCATCATGCGGGTGATGAGCTCGGCCGGCGCTGGCATGGCGCTGTCCCTCGCGCTCAGCCGCCGTCGGCCAGGACAGGGCGAAGCGCGTCGAGCACGGCCAGGTCGTCGATGGTCGACGGTACCGGCTCCTCCAAGCCGTCAGCGATGCCCCGCATGGTCTTGCGGAGGATCTTGCCAGACCGGGTCTTCGGCAGCGCCGTGACGATGTCGACCCTGCGCAACGCGGCCACCGCGCCGATCTGATCGCGGATCAGCTGGACGAGCTCTGCGGCGATGGCCGCAGGGTCGGCTTGTGTTCCGGCCTTGAGCACTACCAGCCCGCGCGGTATCTGGCCCTTGAGCTCGTCGTGCACGCCGATCACCGCGCACTCGGCGACGGCCGGATGACTGGCCAGCACCTCCTCCATCTCTCCGGTGGACAATCTGTGGCCAGCGACGTTGATCACGTCGTCGATCCGGCCCATGACGTACAGATAGCCGTCCTCGTCGCGGTAGCCGCCGTCGCCGGTGATGTAGCAGCCGGGATGCCGAGCCAGATATGACTCGACAAATCGCTGATCGTCCCGCCATAGGGTAGGCAGACACCCAGGCGGCAGCGGGAGCCGGATCACCAGCTCCCCGGTGACCCCCGGCGCGACGTCGGTGCCTTCGGAGTCGACGACACGCACATCGAAGCCAGGCACCGGCATGGTCGGCGAGCCAGCCTTCGTGGTCATCGGCTCTAGGCCGATCGGGTCCGCGGCGATCGGCCAGCCGGTCTCGGTCTGCCACCAGTGGTCGATGACCGGAATCCCGAGCAGGTCGCCCGCCCACCGGTAGGTCTCCGGGTCGAGCCGCTCACCGGCCAGGAAGAGGTACTTGAATTCGGACAGGTCAAACTTGCCGACATACCTGCCAGCCGGATCCTCTTTCTTGATCGCGCGGAAGGCGGTCGGCGCGGTGAACAGCGTCTTGACGTTGTGCTCGGCGATCACCCGCCAGAAGGAACCGGCGTCGGGCGTGCCCACCGGTTTGCCTTCGTACAGCACCGTGGTGCAGCCTGCAAGCAGTGGGGCATAGACGATGTAGGAGTGCCCGACGACCCAGCCGACATCAGAGGCGGCCCAGAACACCTCCCCAGGCCCGGTGTCGTAAATGTTCTCCATGCTCCAGCGCAGCGCCACCGCGTGACCACCGTTGTCACGTACCACGCCCTTGGGCTTCGCTGTGGTGCCCGACGTGTACAGGATGTACAACGGGTCGGTCGCCGCCACCGGGACGCAGTCAACTGGCTCTGCCTCGTCCATCACATCGTAGAAGTCCAGATCGCGACCGTGCATCAGGCTAGCCACGGCCTGTGGCCGCTGGACGATCACGCACCGGTCCGGCTTGTGCTCCGCCAGCTCGATGGCGCGATCCAGGATCGGCTTGTACTCGATGACCCTGGCGACTTCGATGCCGCATGAGGCGGAGACGATCACCTTGGGCGCCGCGTCGTCGATCCGGAGCGCCAGCTCGTGCGCGGCGAATCCGCCGAACACCACCGAGTGAACAGCACCGATCCTGGCGCAGGCCAGCATCGCGATCAGTGCTTCGGGGATCATGGGCAGGTAGATGACGACTCGGTCGCCCTTGCCCACCCCGAGGCCGCGCAGCACGCCGGCGAATCGCGCGACCTCGTCAAGCAGTTCGGTGTAGCTGAAGGTCCGGCTGGCACCGGTCACCGGGCTGTCATAGATCAGGGCGGCCTGATCGCCCCGCCCAGCCCGCACATGCCGGTCAAGCGCATTGAAGCAGGTGTTCATGCTCCCGTCGGCGAACCAACGGTAGAACGGCGGATTTGACGTATCCAGGATCACGGTCGGCTCGGTGTACCACTCGATTCCGCTGGCGGCGGCACCCCAGAATCCCTGCGGATCGTCCAGACTCCGGCGGAATGCGTCTGCGTAGCGGCCCATGACCAAGCTCCTTCCAGTAGTCGCAGTCCCCGGTCCGCGTCAGCGGAAACCGGCCGTCGACCACGGTCATCTGATAGTTAGTGCTTGACCCAGGGCCAGACCGGTAGGACCGCCCGCTTGTAGGCAAATTCGCATACCTCAGCGAAGGACAGGTACGCCGCGAGCGCGGCCACCACTAGGCCAAGGTAACCGCCGGCGTGCACGAGGGTTGTCCTGCCGCCGTAGTTGCCCGCGCCGAGCACGAAGAAGGTAGCTGCCAGCACGCCCAGCGCCACCGAAACCACGACGTTGGTGCGGAACGAGGCGGCGCACATCCACAGGCTGAAGATGCCGAACGTGTACAGGAACAGCCCGAGCGCGTGACCAACCTGCGCGGCAGGCACGTCCTTGAGGAAGAACTGCGCGATGGCGAACAGGGACAGCCAGAAGGCCCCGAAGGTGCTAAACAGAACCCCGCCAAAGGTATTGCCCGTGCGGAACTGGATGATGCCAGCGATCAGCTGGGTCGTCCCGCCGAGCATCAGGGCGACGCCGAAGACGACGGGCTCAACGCCTATGTTGACGATGCCCGCGTTGACCATGCTCAGCATGAAGGTGGTCAGCGCGAACGCCGCCAGGGCGAGTGGTGCCGTGTTCCCCCAAGCCACTGGCGGCCCGGCGGCCTGCGGCACTGGCCGGGCTGACGTGGTCACCGTGTTCTGGTCGGTGGAGGTCATGTGATTCTCCTCACATTTTGAGCGTTGCGAGGATCATCAACCCGCCGTACCTGACCACGAAGTGCCGAAGGTCCCGACCGATACCCAACAAAAGTCGCACTACCGGCGGATCTGGCCCATGGCCACCGCACGGAGTCTACGAATTGTCCGATTCAGCGGCGCGGGTGCGGCCTACATCTTGGTCAGCGCGTCCGCCGCGAGCACCTTCTCTGGCGGCAGCGGGTTCACGACGCCGACTGCGATCCGGACATACTCATCGCCCTTCAGCACGCTGATCGAGGCGTAGCCGTCGTAGAAAGCCTTGTCACCGAGCCCGGAAATCGGCTGGGCATTGACCTTGCTCTCGTAGTCGTTGAAGAACTTCTGCGCGTTAGGTCCGGTGACCAGAACGACTCGGACGGTGTCCCCCAATGGGATGTTCGGGCTGGCCCCTGGCGGGACCTCGGGGCCGTAGTAGACGCAGGCCTTGCCCGACTCGACGGTGGCATTTCCGATGAATGGACCGGTCACCGGCTGCCCGCCGAGGGCGGCGCTTGCCTGCGCCGCGGTGATGACGCTGCACGAACCCGTGGCGGCGGCGGATGATGTCCCGGCTGGCGTCGAGCCCTGGCTGCCGGGTCCGGTCGATGAGCTGACGGCTGGCGTGCTCGGCGAGCCGCCGGCCGACGTACTTGACGAGCTGCACCCGGTGAGGGAGATCAGGGCAGCAACCGGCAATGCGGCCGCGATGACACCGCCGCGGCCAACCCTTGAAAGCTGCATAACAACCCCTCTGGCCTGATTCCTGGTAACCACCGAGATCATCCTCTCCACGCTCGGGAACGGCAAGCGAGAACGGCCGGCTGCCCAGCTCGCTGCCGTTACCGGCCAAGACGCCGGTCCGCCCGCCCGGGTTGGCAGCCCGGTGCGAGACACTTAGCCGGGCTGTACCGCGCGGGCCAGGCCGGACGAGGAGGGCAGGACGCACACCAGTGGCAAGGCGAATCGGGGCGGCGCCCGGGCCGACGAGGGCACGGAACCGGACGCGCGCTTCACGATGGCCAACGAGCGGACCTTCCTGGCCTGGAGCCGCACCTCGCTCGCTCTGGTGGTGGCCGGGCTGGCGATCGCCCAGCTGCTGCCGCCGTTCGCCGGCGTTCCGTGGGGGCGATCCGTCATCGCGACCCCGCTGATCCTGCTCGGGGCGGTCGTGTCGGTGTTCAGCTACCGCGAGTGGACCGCCAATCAGCGCGCGCTGCGGTACGGAAAGCCGCTGGCACGGTCGCTGCTGCCCAAGATCCTGGCGCTGACCATCGCCCTGATCGCCCTGGTCGCCGCGGCGGTTGACCTCTACTCGAGGGTGACCAAGCGGTGACCGGCCCAGCCGACGACATCGAGGACGTCGATCCAGCGCTGGCGCGTGAGCGCACCGATCTGTCCTGGACCAGGACCGCGATCTCGTTCGCCGCCCTTGGCGGCACGATTCTCAAGCTTCGCCCGGTGGTCGGAGCTCCGATCATGATCTTCAGTGCGGTGATCTGGTCGATCGGCCGGCTGGCCAGACCTCGGCGCGACCCGAACCAGGCAGCCAGGAGGATGCTGCTGGTCACGGTGGCCGTCACCGCGCTGGCGCTCGCCGCCGCGGCACTCACGCTGTTCGGCCACTCATCCGCCGGCATTCGGCTCTAGCCGCCACCTGAGCGGCCAGCACGAACCTGGTCAGTCCGGCCCGACTACTCCGGGCCAGCCAGGCCAGCCCGGCGCAGCGCCTGCGCCATCGCGCTGCCACCGTCCTCGGTTCGGCCAGAGGCTGGCGCCGGACGGCCCGTTTCCGCCCGATTTCTTGATGATCGGCCGCCGCGATCGTCGCGATGCCCGCCATCGCCGGGCGCCGGGCGCCGTGCTGCCCGGTTCCTGCCGTCATCTCCTGATGAGGTGCCGCCCGGCTCGTCGTCCAGCCGCATCGACAGCGAGATCCGCTTGCGCGGAAGGTCAACGCCCAGGACCTTCACCCGCACCACGTCACCCGGCTTGGCCACCTGGCGCGGATCGCTGACGAAGTTCCGTGACATCGCCGAGACGTGCACCAGCCCGTCCTGGTGCACGCCGATATCGACGAACGCGCCGAACGCGGCCACATTGGTGACCACCCCCTCAAGCACCATGCCAGCTGCCAGGTCGGCCAGCGTCTCTACGCCCTCGGCGAACGCCGCCGTGGCGAAGGCCGGTCGCGGGTCACGTCCCGGTTTCTCCAGCTCCCGCAGGATGTCGGCGACGGTCGGCAGGCCGAACCGCTCGTCGGTGAAGTCCCGCGGCCGCAATGAGCGCAGCGTGGCGGTGTTGCCGATGAGCTCGCGCACGCCGGTCCCGGCCGCCGCCAGGATGCGCCGCACCACCGGATATGCCTCGGGATGCACGCTTGACGCGTCCAGCGGATCATCGCCGCCGGCGATCCGCAGGAATCCGGCGCACTGCTCGAATGCCTTCGGGCCAAGCCTGGGAACGTGCTTGAGTGCCTGACGGCTGCGGAACGGCCCGCGCTCGTTCCGGTGCGCCACGATCGAGTCAGCCAGACCCTCGGTGATGCCGGACACCCGGGTCAGCAGCGGCGCCGAGGCGGTGTTAACGTCCACGCCGACCGCGTTCACGCAATCCTCGACCACGGCATCCAGCGAGCGCGACAGCTTGACCTCGGCGAGGTCGTGCTGGTACTGGCCGACGCCGATGGACTTGGGGTCGATCTTGACCAGTTCGGACAGCGGATCCTGCAGGCGGCGGGCGATCGATACCGCACCGCGCAGCGACACGTCCATGCCGGGCAGCTCGTGCGAGGCGTAGGCCGACGCGGAGTAGACCGAAGCGCCGGCCTCGGAAACCACGATCTTGGTGAGCTTCAGCTCCGGATGCGCCTTGATCAGGCTCGCGGCGAGCCGATCAGTCTCGCGTGACGCGGTGCCGTTGCCGATCGCGATCAGCTCGACCCGGTGAGCGGCCGCTAGCCTGGCCAGGATGGCGATCGAGGCGTCCCAGCGGCGCTGGGGTTCGTGCGGGTAGATCGTCTCGGTCGCGACCGGCTTGCCGGTGCCGTCCACCACGGTGACCTTCACGCCGGTGCGGAAGCCTGGGTCAAGGCCCATGGTCGGGCGCGCGCCGGCCGGCGCGGCGAGCAGCAGATCACGCAGGTTCGCGGCGAACACGCGCACCGCCTCGTCCTGCGCCCGCTGCCAGAGCCGCATCCGCAGATCGACGCCGAGGTGAACAAGGATGCGGGACCGCCAGGCCAGCCGGACGGTCTCGGCCAGCCAGCGGTCGGCCGGCCGGTCACGGTCGCAGATACCGAAACGCTCGGCGATCAGTGCCTCGGACTCGCTGTACCCGCGGTCCGCAACGCGGCCGACGCCAGGCCGAGCACCGGCTCCGGCTGGCGGTTCCCCGCCGTGGGCCGGCCCGTCGTCCGGATCCAGGGTCAGATCAAGAACCTCCTCCTTCTCGCCGCGGAACATCGCCAGGATCCGGTGTGACGGCAGCCTGGTAAACGGCTCGTCGAACTCGAAGTAGTCGGCGAACTTGGCGCCGACCTGCTGCTTGCCCTCGCGCACCCGCGAGACCAGCCGCCCGCGCGACCACATCCGCTCCCTGAGAACCCCGATCAGGTCGGCGTCCTCGGCGAACCGCTCGGCCAGAATCGACCGAGCCCCGTCGAGTGCGGCGGCCGGGTCTGGCACGCCCTTCTCCAGATCCACGTACTGCGCCGCGGACATCGCCGGATCGACGGACGGTTCGGCGAGGATCTGATCGGCTAGTGGCCCGAGCCCGGCTTCGCGGGCGATCTGCGCCTTGGTCCTTCGTTTCGGCTTGTAGGGCAGGTAGATGTCCTCCAGGCGGGCCTTGGAATCGGCTGCCATGATCTGGGCCGTCAGCGCATCGTCCAGTTTGCCCTGGGTACGGATCGACTCAAGGATCGCCCCGCGCCGCTCGTCTAGCTCGCGCAGGTAGCGCAGCCGCTCCTGCAGGTTGCGCAGCTGCGTGTCGTCGAGGGTGCCGGTGGCCTCCTTGCGATAGCGGGCGATGAACGGCACGGTGGCCCCGCCGTCAAGCAGCCCGATCGCAGCTGCCACCTGTCCTTCGCCGACGCCAAGCTCGGTGGCGATCCGGCGCTGAACCGGCACCGGCATCGGCACCTGGCCGGGCACCCCGGCAACCGCTGTCACGTGCCGATCCTGCCACAATCGCGCAAGGGTCGACCGCGCGGCGCCATGCCCCATCGACCACCTCGAAGATGATCGTGCGGCGCCACAGTCGTGGTTCACGCCACTTTCGTCCGGAGCTGGTGCGTAGCGCAACCCCCGGCACCAGCCGGGCCGGGTGGCACAATGCGATCATGGCGACGAGTGACCGGCCGGCGAGGCTGAGCGATTCCGGTTCCATTCTGAGCATCGGGTCGAGCGGGTCGATTCTGTCGATCGGTTCAACCGGGTCAATCCTGTCGATCGGCTCGGCCGGGTCAATCCTGTCGATCGGCTCGGCCGGGTCAATCCTCTCGATCGGCTCGGTCGTCTCGTTCGCGTCCATGCTCTCGGTCGGTTCGCTGGCCAGCATCGGATCCATCCTGTCCGGGCTGTCCCGCTGGTCCGCGCTGTCCTGGCGATCTCAGCGTTCCTGGCGCTCTCGCGAATCGGCGCTCCCGGCCAGGCGGCGGGCGGGGGAACGCCGGGTAAGTTCGGTAACGACTTCCGCCGCGGCTGATGACGACGTCTCGCCGCCGCCCTAGCGTCCATCGTCGGGTACCCGGAGGTGCCTGGCCACGCGGCCGCGTGCGTTCCCGATCCTGCCCTGGCGCCGGGAACCCTCAGTACCAGCGCGACGGTGTCATCGCCGATCCGTCCGCCGCTGAACGCGCGGGCGGCTTGCAGGATGCCCTCGGCTAGCTGCGCCGCTGACCCGTTGCCAAGGCCCGTGACGACATCGCGAAGCCGGTCGTCCCCAAACCGACCCCGGTCCATGTAGCTGCGGGCCTCGATGACCCCGTCACTGACCAGAATCAGGCTGTCGCCGGCCCGCAGCACCCGGCGGGTTTCGCAAAGATCGGGATCGGCTCTGAGCCCGAGCAGGGTTCCCGGCCGGCCGAAGGCAAGTACCGTCCCATCGGGACGGCGGACCAGGGCCTGCGGACGACCGGCCGAACTGATCTGTACGACGGTCCCGGCCAGACCCGGCCGGACCACGGCGCAGGCAGCGGTCACCAGCCGCCGGTCAACCGCAGGCCAGCCAAGCAGGGCCTGGTTCAGGCCAGCCAGGATTGTGCTCGGCCTGGCCTCCCGGTACGCATCAGCCCGCAGGACATGGCGAACCAGCGCGATGTTCCTGGCGGTGGGGGCGCCTGTTCCGCAGATGTCACCGACCACCAGGCCCCACCGGCCGCCGACGGAAGGAACGACGTCGTAGAACGCGCCGACCACTTCGCTTCGAGCCGGTCCGGGAAGGCAGCGGGCGGCGATCTGCAGACCGGATATGGCCGGCAGCCGCGCCTCAGCCGGGTCTTGAACCGATCCGGCCGGCTCGGCCTCGTGCTCTACTGCGATCCGCAGCGCGACCTGGCTCGACGCGACGTTAGCCAGAGCTTCCAGAACCTCGACGTCGTGGCTATTCCACCGGCGCGGTCGGTGATCGGCGACGCACAGCGCTCCGACCACATGGCCGTCCGGCTGGCGTACCGGGATTCCGGCCCAGGCGATCACGCGCGCCGATCCAAGTGGGCGCCGGGCTGCTACCGGCACGTCGTGCCTGACGTCCTCGATGATCAGTCTTTCATCAGATTCGATGACGTATTGGTGCAGCGACTGCTCGGCAAGATCATGCCGGTCGGCGACCGTGCCCGCGCCGACCCAGGCGCCGTGCGGGAACCGGGGATCATCGGCGATGGCGACGGCCGCGAACGGGGTGTCCAGGACCATCGAGGCAATCCGCGCGACCTGGTCGAGTGCCTCATGCCCGGGTAAACCTGCAAGGCCAGTCCGGCCCGCCGACGCCAGCGCGGGCAGCCCGGAAGCCGGGAACCCGGTCCAGGTGCTGGCTCCCGGTATGGGTGGATTAGTAACTGGCAGCTGATGGTTCATTTCTTCCGCTTCTGCCGAATCGCTAATAACGCGATAGATATACCTCGCGAGCTGGGTCCTGGCGCACTAAAGGGCAGTTAACCACACAGCAGACGTGCCGATGTTTTCTTTATTAAAATCTCGCGCCGCTCGGCCAAACCGGCCGGACATTTTAGTCAGGATCGCTGAGCTCGGCGGCGCCCGGGCTGATCAGGTGCATAATGTCCGTCCGCACCGAGGAGTTCTTGGCAACCTCACGGGCGACAGCGCGCGCCGGCCCTGCTCAGGTCTACGTTCACCACCGGCTGCCCGAGCCGGTAGCAGTCGCGGCACGGGCCCTCATCGTTCTGCACCTCGAACAGTTCGAGCAGCCTGGTGCGCTCATCGGACGCCGCCACAGCCGTCAGAGTGCCGTTGTGCCAGCGCGGCGCCCTGGCTCACTGCGCATCCTGATCGAATCTCATTCGCCGCGCCACGACCTCGGCCGCCACGTCGGCCAGGGCTATTCGCTGGCCGAACGCATAAGCACGCATCCTGATCAGCGCCTCGCCTTGATCCACCCGGAGCTGAACGCTGATCATGCCGGTGGCCTGGTGGATCTGGGCGGTATATCCGGCCCGCTGCTCGGTGAACCACCGGGGCACGTCCAATCCGCTGGTAGCGGGTCCGAGCAGCGCCCCAGTCGCCACATCAGCGAATGCCAGCGCGTCAGCCAGTGGGCCGTCACCCATCGGGCCAGCCGCATTCCGATGTGCGAGCAGCACGCCAAGCCGGATCGCGCCGATCTGCATCGGAAAGGCGAACACGGCCCGGACTCCCAACTCCAGCGCGGCTGGCGTGAACACTGGCCATCGCTGCGGGGGCACAGCCGCAAGATCGGGCTCCAGGATGAGCTGGCCGACTGCCGCCGCATCGACCGCAGGTCCCTCGCCCAGGGTGAAATGCAGATCTTCGAAACTGGCGCTGGATCCGTCAGTCCGCCAGATCACTTCGCCGGCCGCACCCGGGGTGAGCACGGTCACCGCGACCCCGGTCATTCCGACGCTGACCACTTTTCTCACCTCCATTTCCGAGATTTCCGTCGCAGCCGATGCGGCCGCAGTAGCGATAATTCGAGTACTTAGGATTGTTACGGCTGCCGTCATTGTCAGGCCCGTGGCCTAGAAGATGCGGCGCGACGCGATCTCGGGGCTGAAACAAGCTGGAATTATGCTTGTGAACGCGCTCGCTGCCTACGAGTACTTCTAACTCGCTGCCTGCGAGTATTTCTAATAAGCATACGCCGACCTGAAATACCACCCGGGACAGACCCACCAGCTCGTGCACGTTGCCCGACCTGGCTCGGCCCAGATCGCGCACCGGACGCAGGCCTCAGGCGGTACCTGCATCGAAACGGTCGACGAGCTCCCTGGCCAGGGCCAGCGACGAGGTAGCCGCCGGGGACGGGGCGTTCCTGACATGCGTCGCGCCCGGTGTCTGCGAGATCACGAAGTCATCGAGCAGCTGGCCGTCGCGGCCCACCGCCTGTGCCCGCACCCCGCTCGTAACCTCCCGGTCGATTCTCATCGACTCGATCACGGGGACGTACTGGGAGCAGGCCTGGACGAAAGCCTTGCGGCTGGCCGCAAGGCGCAGCTCGCTGATCCCGGTGCGCCAGAAATTCTTCGCCACGATCCAGCTACCTGGCCAGGTCAGCGTGCTGAGCAGGTCACGCGGCCGAACGGACCAGGCGTGATATGCGTCGCGGGCACCGACCAGCATGGCGGTCGGCCCCAGCATGACGTGCCCGTCGATGTTCCTGGTCACATGAACCCCAAGGAAAGGCAGTTCCGGATCGGGCACCGGATACACCATGCCGCGAACCACCGGTGGCTGGCCGGCCGCCAGCCGGAGGTAGGCACCGCGGAAGGGCACGATGCGCGGATCCTGGCCGGCCCCGGCGCAGACGGCCAGGCGATCCGACCAAAGCCCGGCGCACATGATCGACCAGGCCGCGCGGTACGACCCAGCGGCGTGCGCCAGTACTGTCTGCCCGCCTTCCCGGCGCACCGAGGTGATCGTGCAGCCGAGCGCGAAGACCACGTCCTTGCCGCGCAACTCGGCCTCCATCGCCCCGGCTACCTTGCCGTAATCGACAATCCCGGTGGCCGGTGAGTGCAGCGCGGCGAGCCCTCGGCACTCGGGCTCGATCTCGGTGATCTCGCCAGCGGCGAGCCGGCGCAGTCCAGGCACGCCGTTGGCGCGTCCGCGTGCCTCAAGCTCGGCAAGTCGCGGCAACTCGTCCTCGCGCACGGCGACGATCAGCTTGCCGCAGCGGTCATAGTCGATCGCATGGGCGGCGCAGAACTCCTGCATCAGCGCAGCGCCCTGGACGCACAGCCTGGCCTTGAGCGAGCCAGGCCGGTAATAGATGCCGCTGTGGATCACGCCGGAGTTGTGACCGGTCTGGTGATATCCGACCGACGCTTCCTTGTCGATGACGATGACCTTCGACCCAGGCCGGCGGAGCAGCACTTCGCGCGCCACCGCGAGCCCGACGATGCCGGCCCCGACGACGGCGAGATCGTACTCGGCCGCCCGCACGCTCACCGCATAGCAGGATAACGTCCCGCCTATCCGGCGAATGCTCGCCGGGCTGCCTCGACGAGCGCCGCGGCAGCTCGTCTGGCGCCTGACGTCCTCAGTCCTTCCGTTCCCGCAGCTTCCGGGCCGCCCTACCGCCAGCACAGCAGCGTCGGTGGCACTGACGCCTAGCTGCCGTCCGGACCCGGGCAAGAAGTGTCGCGATAGCCGGCGAAGCGCTCGCTGACTAGCTCGCTGGTCAGCCCGAAGTCGGACAGCGAGTACCGGTGGGCCGGCCGCGCGGCACCTCCGGCACTCCGGGCGCCCGTGGCCGTCCCGGCACCCGTCGCCGTCCTCGCGCCCATTGCGCTCGCCGTCTGCACGGCCCGCATCGCAGCCGCCGCATTTTCTCGCAGCGTCAGCCCGAAGTAGCCGTAGATCGACTCCACCGTGCCGAGCGGGTCGGCGACGAACTCGTCGTAGTCGACGTCGTAGAACTGCGCCGGATCCGCCCTGGCCCGCACGGCCGTGAAGCTCTCCAGGCCGCGGGCCCACAGCTCAAGCTGGTCACCGCCGATAACCTCGCCGCGGAAGGTCGTCGACCACCCGGCGGACGCCTGCGCGGCCAGGCTGCAGACCGATGCGATGGCGATCGGCGCCGCGCGGTGGGTCTGGATCACGAGCGCATCGGGATAGACCGTCAGCAGGGCGTCGAGCGCGAACAGGTGACTGGGATTCTTGAGTACCCAGCGGCGGTCGCGGTCAGGCAGCCCGATCAGCTGGAGGTTGCGCCGGTGCCTGCGGTAGGCGGCGGTCCAGTCCTGCTCGCGCAGCCAGGATGAGTAGGTCGGCAGGTGCGCCAGGCACTCATAGGAGACCGAGCGCATCGACTGGCGCAGCAACTGCCAGCATTCCTCGACCTGATCGGCCGCGATGTAGTGCACTCCTATGAACTCGGGGCGGGAGACATGGTGCTGCTCGTAGGCCGCCTGAATGCGGCAGAACACCGGGTTGGCGGCCCAGGTCTCGCGCGGCGGCCGCGGCTGCGGCGCCTCGGTCAGCCACAGCTCAAGTCCCTGGTGCGCGGGATCCGCCGTGAGCAGCCGGTGCAACGCGGTGGTACCGGTCCGCGGCAGCCCCGTAACGAAGATCGGCCGCTCAATGCCGACCGCCGCGTACTCCGGGTACTGCTGCCATGCCGCTTCGCTCAGCAGCCTGGCCACCAGCGCGCCGCGCAGGAAGGCGCGACCGACCTTCCTGCCGAGCGGGGTCAGATCCGCGTCGCGAGCGTAGGAGTCAAGCAGCACGGCCAGGCCGTCGCAGTAGTCGTCGGCGCCGAAATCGGTCAGCCCGGTGATCCTGGTCGCCGACGCGTGCAGGTCATCGACGGTGCCGACGCTCTCCCTTACGGTCCCGCCCCGGCCGGCCCCGTCCAGGCCAGCACTGTCCCGGTCGCCGCTCATCAGATCGATCGCCGCCCGTTCAGTGGTGGTACTCACCGCAGTTGACGTCCAGGCACTGACCGGTGATAGCGCGAGCCATCGGGGACAGCAAGAACACGACCGCGTCGGCGATCTCATCGGGTTCCGGCAGCCTGCCCAGATCGGTCGCCGCGGCCGTCTCGTCGTGGATCTGCTCAGCGTCCACGCCGCGCTTCTTGGCCAGGTAGCCGAAATACCACTTCAGTGAGTCGCCCCAGATGTGGCCAGGTGCCACCGAGTTGACCCTGATCCCCTGCGGGCCTAGCTCGGTGGCCAGGCTCTGCGCCATCGCGAGCAGCGCCGCCTTGGCCATCTTGTACGGGCCCATGGTGAGCTGCGAGTAGCGCACCACCATCGAATTGATCATCACGACCGATCCGCCGCTGGCGGCCAGTGCCGGGGTGAACAGGCGGGTCAGCCGCAGCGCGCCGACGACATTCGTATCGAAGGCGGCGCTGACCGCGTCCAGGCTGACGTCGGCCAGATTCTTGATCGGCGGCATCGCGAGTGCGTTGTGCACCAGCCCGTCAACCCGGCCGAAGGCGTCCAGCGCGGATATGACCAGTCGGCCGGCCGCCTCGCCGTCCGCGATGTCGGTCGGCACCGCCAGGCCGCGGCGGCCGAGGTCGGCGACCTCCTTCGCCACCTCGTCCAGCCGGGACTGGGTGCGGGCGGCGAGCACGACATCCGCACCGGCCTGCGCGCTCTGCAGCGCGATCGCACGGCCAAGTCCAGGGCCGACGCCGGAGACCACGACCACCTTGTCCTTGAGCAGCATCAGCCGAGCATCCTTGTCGCGATGGCGGACTGGCGGGCGGCGATCCGTTCCGCGTATTCGGTGGGGGTTATCCGCGCATGCTCGTAGTACGGCAGTGACCGCGGAATATCGTCAACGGGTAGCACCTGTACCTGTGGCCCGTCCCCCGGCTCCAGGTCCCTGGACAACCGCTGCCAGCGGAGCTGGGTATAGCCGCGCTGGTGCCCGGTCTGCTCCAGCCAGTTGGCTACCTCTGGGTCGCGCTCACTGATCACGAACCTCAGCATGCCGTCCGGGTCGATCCTGGCCTGGTCGGCGGTGAGGCTGGTCTGATGATTGATGTAGTCCAGCGAGATGTACCACATGCTGCCGAGCTGGATGCCCTGATAGGGCGCGACCTGCTTGGCCGCCGCGGGCACGGTCACGATCATCGCCTGGTCGGCACCGAGGTCGAAGTGGCCGACCGACGAGTACTGGGTCGCCAGTCCGCCGGGCGTGGACCGCGGCTCGGTGAGCGTATTCACCGGGAGCTTGAGGTAGTACCACTCGGGGAAGGCGAGGAACGTCCTGAGCCTGGAGAGCAGGATCTTGCCGGCTACGCCGTAGCGCTTGCCGACTGCGGCTGGGTCCGCCGCGGGCGGCGCTGAGCCGATCCGGTCGGCGCACTGGATGGCGATGGTGCCGCGCCGCTCGGTCGCCCAGTCGCTGTAGACCTCACGGACGACGAGCATGGCCGAGCCTGCCCCCAGGGTGAAGTAATTGCGCCCGGGGTTCGTCCTGGCGGGGCCGAATCGCAGCTCGAAGGTGCCGTCGGCGGCGATCTCGATCTCCCGGTCGTCGAACGCGGTCAGGCTGTCCGGAACCTCGACCGGGGTGTAGTCACCATTGAGCACCTGAAAGCTCAGGTCGGCCGTGGTGCCCCGCCGGCCGGTGACCACGTACTCGGCGTCGTCCCGCAGGTAGGAATGGAAGTAGAGGGTGTCCGGATTGTCCAGGCCCAGCTTGGTGTACGGCCCGGTCGAGGACACGAAGTACGGAAAGTCGCGCTGGTACGCCCAGGCCAGCTGCAGGCAGGACCTGATGTTCCCGGCCAGGTAGTCGTATCCCTCAGCCAGGTCCTGCTCGGTCCTGATGTGCGGCGCGCCAGTGACGATCTTCTCGGCCTCAACCACCGCGTCCGCGAACGACTGGGTGAGCACCGGCAGCCCCTTGACGCCTCGATCGTCTGGCACAGCGGGGCCAAGCACAATGCGGACTGGCCCGGACCAGAGTAGAACGCGTTCTAGAAATACGTCAATCAGCGCGGCTTACCCGGTCGGCGCAGCCGCCCAGCGGTTGGCCGTGAGCTTCCAGCTCGGCAGGTCGTCGAGCGACATCATCGCCTCGTAGATCCGCACGTAGCCGGTATGCGCGATCAGCCAGGCGCCGTCCTCGCCGCGCCGGTACCGGTCCTCGTAGAACGCGGCCCCGTTGATCACCACCCGGTACTGCGTCGCGATCACCGTGTCCTCGAACCGCCAGGTGCCGGTCGCCGTATCACCGTCGATGTCAATCTCCGGCTGGCCAGCGGCGTGCAGGGTGATGATGCCTGGCCCGAGGCTGTCCCGCAGGAATGTGACGATCTCATCCCGGCTGCCCAGCTTCAGCGGCTTGCCTGCCGAGGGTGTGCCGTAGTCCGCGGTGGCGTCGGCCGTGAACACCTCAGCGATCTCGTCCCACAGCTTCAGATCGACGCAGCGCAGGTAGCGATACTTAAGCCTGCGGATCTCCTCAAGCGCGGCAAGGTCCATGGCGGCAGCTTCCTCAGCGACTGGCTTTCGGCTAGAACTTGTTCTACCTTTTGGGCGCGGCACTGGCAAGATCTCAACTACGGTGGCAGCGAGTCCGGAGGTTCCGTGCGCTTCTCCTACGCCGAATCGATGATCGACCCGTCGTTCTACCCGCCGCTGGCTCGCGCCGCCGAGGAGGCCGGGTACGACGCCATGGTGGTACCGGACAGCATCTGCTACCCGGAGCATTCGGACAGCAGGTATCCGTACAACCCCGACGGCACCCGCGAGTTCCTGGAGGACAAGCCCTTTCTCGAGCCGTTCTCGCTCATCCCGGCCCTGGGCGCGGTCACCGAGCGGCTCAGGTTCGTCACCTTTGTGCTCAAGCTGCCGGTGCGCGATCCGGTGCTGGTAGCCAAGCAGGCGACCTCGACGGCGGTGCTGACCGGCAACCGGCTCGTGCTCGGCGTCGGGACCAGTCCCTGGCGCGAGGACTACGAGGTTCTCGGCGTACCGTGGCCGGGCCGCGGGCGGCGGATGGACGAGGCTGTTGCCATCGTCCGCGGGCTGTCGGCCGGCGGCTACTTCTCCTACCAGGGAGAGATCTTTCACCTGCCGCCAGTCAAGATCTCCCCGGTGCCGAGCGAGCCGCTGCCCATCTTGATCGGCGGTCACAGCGACGCGGCGCTCCGCCGGGCTGCCCGGGCGGGGGACGGCTGGCTGCACGGCGGCGGCGATCTCGAGCAGCTGCCTGGCCTGCTCGCCCGGCTGGCCGCGTTCCGCCGGGCCGAGGGCACCGCCGACCGGCCGTTCGAGGTGCACGTGATTTCCGCCGACGCGTACAGCGTGGACGGGGTCAGGCGGCTGGAGGAGCAGGGGGTGACCGACGTGATCGTCGGCTTCCGCTGGCCATATGAGGTCGGCCCCGACGTCGAGCCGCTGGCCGACAAGATCACCAAGCTGCGGCGGTTCGCCGAGAGCGTGATCACCAGGGTGCGCGGATGACCGGACCTGCCCGGGCACCGCGGCAGGACCACGGCAGGACCGCCACCGGCGCACCACAGGAGACAAACCATGACAGGCGATAACATAACCGCACGAGAACTCGCCCGACGGTCCCGTGCTGCCGTCGAGGCGAAGGACCGTGACGGCTGGCTCAGCCTGTTCGCCCCCGATGCGGTCGTGCAGGACCCGATCGGGCCGTCCCCGCTCGACCCGGCGGGGAAGGGCCATCGCGGGCTGGCGGCCATCGCCGCCTTCTACGACACGGTGATCGCGCCAAACGAGCGGATCACCTTCGAAATCGAGCGCTCGCACCTGTGTGGTGACGAGGTCGCCGACGTGGGCGTGATCCGCACCACGCTGACCGGCGGCAAGCATGTCGCCGTGGTGCATGGCGTCTACACCTATCGGACCGATGCAGCGGGCAAGATTGCCGCGCTGCGTGCGTTCTGGGAGTACGAAGCCGTCAGCCTGGAAGCCGCCTGAACCCGCCTGCGCGGTCCGCCCGGCAGCCACGCGGCCGCCGCCCGGCGGTCGCTGCGCCGCCGCACCGACGGAGCCTGCTGTCGCGGCCGGAATCGGTGCGGTATTCACCGGCGAATGGTGGCTGAGCATGGCATAGTGCGATGCCATGACAGCTCCCGGCACGGCGGGCCGACTTTCCGCCAACTGGCGTCTGGCGATTATCGGCCTGCTGGCTCTCGGAGTCGCGGCCGCGCTGTACATCTACGGCAAGGTGCACACGCCGGACTACTACATCTCCATATTCGGCCGGACCGGACTGGACGCGATCAGACTCAAGTCGCTGCTGGCCTCCGTCGCGCTCGGCTTGGCCGCTGTCCAGGTGGTGCTCGCCTTGTGGATCTACCGGAAGCTGCCCGGGGCTGGCAGGCCACCACGGGCGATCGGGATTACCCACCGGGTGATCGGATTCGGAGCGATCATCGTCACGCTGCCGGTGGCGATCCATTGCCTCCTGGCCTATGGCGTGGTGCTAACCTCCCTCAGAGTCGCCGTGCACTCGATCGCTGGCTGTTTCTTCTACGGCGTTTTCGTCGCCAAGGTGCTGCTGGTGTCCAGCAGGCGGCTGCCCGGCTGGACACTTCCGCTGGCAGGCGGCCTCCTCGCCGTGCTCATCGCCGTGCTCTGGTACACCTCGTCGTTGTGGTACTACAACAACTTCCAGCTGCCCTTCTAGCCGCGACGAGCGGTCTGGTGCAGCGAGCTGTCGGCCGCGCCAACCAGGCCCGACGCGGCGACCAGCCGGCCGGGCCGACCCTGACCGAGGTGCTCAGAGACAATGGGCGACGTGACCAGTGCGACAGCCCAGGCCGAGGGCGCGGAACCTCAGGCGGTGCTTTCCCCGCTCACCCGCGCGGCGATCTTCCTGGTGGCGACGGTGCCGGCCGACCACGGGAGCGCGCAGGAGGTGCGACAGCTGTGCGCAACCTTGAGCGGCCTGGTGCGCGCGGTGGGCTTCCGCGCTCTCGACGGCCAGTTGTCCTGCGTGATCGGCATCGGGCCGGATCTGTGGGACCGGCTGGCCTCCCGGCCACGACCGGCCGGGCTGCATGCGTTCCGCGCGATCAGCGCCGGCCGCCGCCGTGCCCCCTCGACCCCGGGCGACTTGCTTTTCCACATCCGCGCGGCGCGGATGGACCTGTGCTTCGAACTGGCCACCCAGATCATGCTGCGGCTCGGGTCCGCCGCGACCGTGGTGGATGAGGTACACGGCTTCCGCTACTTCGACGACCGTGACGTGATCGGCTTCGTGGACGGGACGGAGAACCCGACCGGCCAGGCCGCTGCCAGGGCAACGATCATTGGCGCCGAGGATGCCGCCTTCGCCGGCAGCAGCTACGTCATCGTGCAGAAGTACCTGCACGATCTCGCCGGATGGAATGCGCTGCCCACCGAGGAGCAGGAGAAGATCATCGGGCGGGCCAAGCTGTCCGATATCGAGCTTGACGATTCGGCCAAGCACTCCTACGCGCACAACGTACTGACCAAGATCGTGGAAGACGGCGAGGAGGTGCAGATTCTCCGCGACAACATGCCGTTTGGCTCGGTACGCAACAGCGAGTTCGGAACTTACTTCATCGGCTACGCCCGCTCCCCCGCCACGATCGAGAAGATGCTGACGAACATGTTCGTCGGCTCGCCAGCGGGCAACTATGACCGGCTGCTCGACTTCAGCCAGGCAATGACCGGCAGCCTGTTCTTCGTGCCGTCAGTGCCGCTGCTTGAGGCCCTCGCCGGGACCGACGGCGCGATCGGCGAAAATGCCGCCGGACCGCAGGCTAGCGATGCCGACGGCACACCGGCCGACGCGGCCCGGTCGCCAGCTGACGGCCAGCGGGGGTCGCGCAGCAGCGGGTCGCTGAACATCGGAAGCCTGAGAGGAGAATCCCAGGATGGATAACCTGCACCGTGCTCTCGCGCCCATCTCGGAACAAGCTTGGGCACAGATTGAGGAGGAGGCGGCGCGCACGCTGCGGCGGCATCTGGCCGGCCGCCGGGTCGCGGATGTGCACGGTCCAGCGGGAGACGCTTTCGCCGCGGTCGGCACCGGCCACACCGTGCCGATCGATCCTCCAGGTGAGGGCGTGCTCGCCCACCAGCGCCAGGTACGTGCGCTGGTCGAGCTGCGGGTGCCGTTCACGCTGGACCGGCAGCAGATCGACGACGTAGCCCGCGGTTCGCAGGACTCGGACTGGCAGCCAGTCAAGGACGCTGCCAGGCAACTCGCGTTCGCCGAGGACCGGACGATCTTCGAAGGTTACCCAGCAGCCGGGATCACCGGTATCGGGCCAGGATCAAATCAGCCGGCGGCAGCACTGCCCGCGGATGCCCGCGACTACCCTGAGGCGATCGCGAAGGCGCTTGGCCAGCTGCGCGAGGCCGGTGTCAGCGGACCCTATGCCGTGGTGCTCAGCCCGGCGGCCTTCACCGCGGCCAGCGAGACAAGCGACCACGGCTATCCCGTGATTGAGCACATCAGGCGGCTGATCGACGGCGACATCGTGTGGGCGCCGGCCATCGACGGCGCCTACGTCCTGACCACCCGAGGCGGTGACTTCGACCTTCAGCTTGGCCAGGACGCCTCGATCGGCTACCTCGGGCACACCGAGGCCGACGCCATGCTTTACCTTCAGGAGAGCCTCACCTTCGGCGTCTGCACCAGCGAGGCAGCGGTCACGCTGACGCCAGCCCGCGGATAGCTCAGGTCAGGCGGCACTGCCCGGCCGAGAGCTCGCGGTTACCAGTGCCCGCGATGAACCACATCATCGAACGGCCGCCGGGCGGGCGCGCTGATCGGGGCGAGCGGACGGCCGGCCGGATAGCCAAGCGAGATCAGGAAATGACAGAACCTGTCGGGCGGCAGGCCGAGCAGGCGGCGGCAGAGTTCCTGGTCACCGATGCCCGCATGGCAGCCGCCGATGCCAAGCCCGGCCGCGGCGAGCAGCATGCTCATCGCCGCCTGGCCAAGATCGAACTGGCTGCGTTGCTGCACGCTGTCGTCGGCGGCGGTGATCAGCGCAACGGCCGCCGCGCAGTGTGCGACATGCCCAGCCCCCACCCAGACCGTGGCCAGCTGCTGCAGCTGATCCCGCGCTGTGACCAGGACGAAATCCCAGGGCTGAGAGTTCCGTGACGATGGCGACCTGCGTCCGGCCTCGAGTATCTGATCGAGGTGCTCGCCGGAGATCGGCCGGTCGGCGAACTGCCTGACGTTCCGTCGTGATCTGATCGCGTCCCAGGCAGTCATCTGCCCGCCAGCCATCTCAGGCTCGGTCCCGCCCTGGTGGTTCATCGCCGCCCCTCGGCCAGAAGCTACCAGTCCGCGACGGCGGCCCGCAGCAACCCTGGTGCGGTCCGCTCCGACTCGCTCCGGCGGCGGGTCACTCGCCGCCAGGCTGCTGACTCAGCCGCCGGGCAGCATCGGGCCCGCCGCGGTCGCCGACGTCCCGCGCCGCGAGCAGCATGGCGCCGCGGCGCGCCAGCCGTCGAGCGCCCCGCAGTTGAGGCGGCGTCCTGCGGTGCCGCCCAAAGTACTGTGCGTCGCTTAAGAACCGCATGTTCGTACCCAATACAGCCTCGCTTTCCAGCGCAGCGTGCGAGACCCGATTGCCGGGGCGAGGCCACCACGAGTTCGTGGCTCCCCCCACGACTCACGCGCTCTGGACATTCAGCCCGTCGGGTCGGGCGTTGGAGTCCGTGCCGTCCGCAGGCCTGCGGACGGCACGATCCGGCCAGTGCGTGTGCCTCACCCCGGCTGTAGCACAGCAAACCGCGAACCTGGCCGGTTCGCCATCCCCGAGCTCGGGGATGCGCACGGTGCGATGGCAGATTTAGAATGCGCTACCGCAGGCACCCGCCTCGTGGGCGCCCTGCCGTCGCGGCCGCCGGACGGCCGCCAGTGCGAGGCGATGCACCACGGCACCGCGGGCGGACATAATGGCAAGGCCAGGATGGGCAGGACGGTGATGGCGCTCGATTCGACTCCGGTGACGGCGCACGTCAGCACTCCGTCCGGACGCGTGATCGCCATTCCCGAGGGCACTCAGCTGGTATTCGGCCGGGGACCCGACGCTGACTTGGTGATCCCGGCAGGGCGCGGGCTGTCCAGGCGGGCTGGCGCTATCAGGGCGGTAAGCGGCGGCGCGTGGGTCGCCAACCTCAGCTACACCCATGCGCTGTACGCCGAGGGGGACGGATTCCGGATCCGCCTGCCGCGGCTGGATGATCACGGCGAGCCCTCCGGCGGCTGGTTCGTCCGGCAGGGAACGGCACTGATCGGCTCTCGCGCCATGCTGGACGAAGGGCAGCCGCTGCGGTTGGTGGTGGACCCCAGGACTGCGTCTCCCGGCGACGCCGACCTGACCTCAGCACCGAGGCGGGTGGAAGGAGAGCAGACCTTGCTCCCGCTCTACCTCGACCCGAACACCAAGCTCTTCCTGGTGGCTCTGATGTGGTGCCGGCCGTGGCTGATCGATCCGGCCCGCAGTACGCCGCTGCCCAGGACACCTGAGATCGCGCGGGCCGCGCTTGAAGTGACCGACGCCCATCACGAGATCGAGTGCTTCGACAACGATCCCGCCTTCCGCGACCGGCTGTCCGCCCGGGTCGGCGAGCATCTCAAGGTGCTGCGCCGCAAGATCGTCGAGCGTGGCTTGGTGCGCCCTGGCATCCGGCTGTCCGACGAGGTCGCTGTGGGAGTCCTGCTCGAGAACGGAGTCGTCACCACCGCCGACCTGGAGCGGCTGAGCGATCCGGCCTGGTGCTCGCGGCAGGAGGATCTCTGGTGGACGCAGGCGATCTGAGAAACCGCTGAGCCAGGGGGTTCAGGCCGCGGCAGCGGGCCGGGCTCAGACCGCGGTAGCTGGCCGGGCCCGGTTCAGGCCGCCGCGGACCGCCCATCGCCAGGCCGCCGCAGCGGACCGCCCAACGCCAGGCCGCAGCAGCGGGCGCTAGAGGTGGTTCACGGTGAAGCCGATCTCGGTCCGAAAGCCGCTCGCGCCGGTCACCACGACGCTGTAGTCCCCTGGCGGCAGCCTGCCGGGGAAGTACTCATGGCCCTGGTTGATCGCATAGAAGAAAGTGCCTGCCCGGTCCGCGATCGGGTGAATCGGTGAAGCGCGCCGGTTGAGCGCTATCGTCACCGGCATGCCCGGCGGCCATCCTCGGCCAAGCACCACGAACACGGTATATCCGTCGCCGTACGTCTGGCTGATCCAGATGGCCGGCTTGCTGGTTCCCCGCGCGGCGTCGGCTGACGCCGACGGCGGGAACAGACCGAAGCCCGGCGGTCCTTGCCCAGGTGGCGGCCCTTGATCTGGCGGCACGGAACCCTGCTGGCGTGAATCCTGCACGCCTGAGGCCGGCGTGGAAGTCTGGCCAGTCGGCGACCGCTTGCTTGATGAGGACGATCCTGGCGGCTGCGAGCCAGAGCGGCTGCCGTCGACTGCAGCGCCGATGGCCACGCCCGAGGCGATCAGGGCAACCGCCGCGACGACCGAGCCGAGGCCAAGCAGCACCCGCCGACCACGGCGCGCATCGGTCCTCGTCCCGCTGCCGCGCTCCCGGCGGGACCCCGCCGGGCGTGGCGGCACCCGCCGGCCAGCTCCAGACACGTGCGATCCGGTCCAGGCCGGCTGCGAGCCGAAGGTCTGATCCGCGTCGGCCTCCGACGTCCGCTGCGCCGACGACCCAGGGTCCCTGCGGTATTCCGCGATCAGAGCCAGGGCTTGACTCGAGAGCGTTGCCGGACCAAGTGCTCGGTCACCGACGCCAGGGCTGACGTCCTGGGCCAGATGCGCGAGAACCGCCGCTGAGGTGGGACGCTTGCGGGGATCGCGCTCAAGGCATGCCGCCACGATGTCCGCAAGCTCCTCGGGCAGCCCGGTTAGGTCCGGCGGCTCGGTCCCGAGTTGGACAAGAACATCCATGACGGTGTCGCCCTGGTACGGCGCATGCCCGGTGGCTGCGAACAGCATCGTGGCGCCTAGCGAGAAGACGTCGCTGGCCACGGTCGCCTGCCGGGTGTCCCTGGCCTGCTCGGGTGCCATGTATGCCGGGGTACCTACCGCGCCGCGGGTCACCGTGAGCTGAATTCGCTCCGCTGCCCTGGCTACGCCGAAGTCGATCACCCGGGGTCCGTCCGGCGAGACGAGCACGTTGGATGGCTTCAGGTCCCGATGCACCAGCCCGGCATTGTGAATCGACTCCAGCGCTTCGGCGCAGCCGGCCGCCAGCCAGCGAACCGCCGGCACGCTCAGCGGACCGCAGGCCCGCACCAGCGTGCTCAGTGAGGGCGCCGGCACGTATGCGGTGGCCAGCCACGGCATGTCCGCCTCAGGATCAGCGGCGACGACCGGGGCGGTGAAGGCTCCGCTGACCCGCCGGGCCGCGGCGACCTCCTGAGCGAATCGAGTACGGAACTCCGGCTCGTCGGCGAGCTCGATCTTGATCGTCTTCACCGCGACGAGGCGGCCGGCGGCCGAGCGGCCCAGATAGACCCGGCCCATCGCGCCGGCGCCTAGCCGGCCGAGCAGGGTATAACCGCCGATCCGCTCCGGATCCCACCGGCGCAAAGTTTCCACTAACGGTGGCTCCGGCACAGTACGTTCTCCTCCTGGTACATGGAGTTAGCACTTCATAATGCCCGATTATCGACCGCGCGCGGATCCCTCTTCGGCGGACTGGCAATCATTTGCCCCAAACGCGGAGCCGGCTAGCGGCCGCTTAGCGAACGCACGCGAATGCCTCTTCGTCGGGTTGGCGATCATTTGCCGCAAATGCGACGCTTGCCAACGGCCGGTCGCGGCGGCACGCCCGGCGGGTTCCCGCGCCCGGCCGACTCCCGCGCCCGGCCGACTCCCACGCCCGGCCGACTCCCACGCCCGGCCGACTCCCACGCCCGGCCGGTTCCCACGCCCACGCCCGGCGTCGGCCAACCAGAGTTCCTAGGAGGGGTCAGCGTTACGAACTGCGAAACCCGGTTCAGCATGGTCCCTGATCACGAATCCGCCTTGTCTGCCTGGGATTTCGCCGCCAAGACGCCACTGACGGCTGTTCTGCGGCCCGATAGTAGCCCGTGAGTGCCGGATTTGGCTGTGCGGGCATGGCGAAGTGCCCGCCTGGCGGGTGCCGGAAGCGGGCAGTCCTACGCTCGCGCGGCAGTGAGCGCGGCGGCGAGCTTGGCCAGGACGGTCAGGTCAACGTGCAGCCGGACGCGCTGGAGACTGCGGACCCGGAGCGGGAGCAGCGCCCACTCGTGCTTGAGCCTGCCGAACTCCCGCTCGACCGCTCCGCGCTGGTGATACAGCGCCTTGAACCGCTCGGTCTCGCGCGGGATCAGCGGGTGCAGCCGTGAAGCCTTGACCCACACTGACGCGGGAGCGCACTCACCCGTGGGGCATCTCCACTTGCTCGCGCCGCGCCTGGCGTCCGAGCCGGCGAAGGTCCATTCGCCGTGGTCGCAGGTCGGCGGCTTGTGCTTGCCGGCCTTGACGGCCGGTGTCTTGCGCAGCGGGATGACCGGGCGTATGTGACGGCTCTCTACCTCGTCGTAGATGACTTCCGCGTCGTAACCGCGATCAAGGACGCACACGTCCACGGTGAACCCGCGTGACTTCGCGGCGTCGAGCAGCAGCGGGACCTCGGGAAGCTCCGAGTCCTTCGCCGTCCTGACAGTCCACGCGAGCGGCAGGCCCGTAGTCGTGCAGACGGCGGCGTGAATTTTGTAGCCGTAATATCCGCCGCCGCTGCGCGTGCTGATACTTGACCTGTGGCCCCACGAAGCGTCGGGGTCCGCGAACTTCTTCCGCAATTCCCCGCCGCGCTTCACATAGCGCTGGCCATTTCCGTAGGCCGGGAGATCGCTTCCGTCAATGGCCATCGTCTGGCCCATTTCCGGCTTCGCTTTCCGCAGCGAGGAGAGCACCGCGTCGATGCATGCGGTCAGCATCTTCTCGTGCTTGCGCAATTTCCCGGCGAACCGGTAGAGCGCGTGGACGGACGGGGTGCCCCCGATGGCATCGCGCAGCGCCGCGTGCTCAGCGATCAGCCGGGCGGTACGAGTCCAGGTCGGCAAGGCGTAGACGGCCTTCACCAGCGCTGCGCCTACCAGCGACTTCGCCGGGAAGCCTGGCCTGCCGGTCCAGTGAAGTTCCTCAAGCTGAGTGATCAGCGAGGCGATTTCAGGGCTGTCCAGCAGCGCGCGAACATGCACGGCGTCGCGGGGGCGTGCTACGGTTGAAGTGGCCATGGAGTCCCATCTCCCTGGTCCGGACCCCCGGGCGTTGGCGCGTCGCGGGGGTCACCCTTTTGCTCTTGTCCTTTCTATGATATCGAGAGGGTCTGACAATTCCGGGGTGCGCAGAAGCCGCTGAGCGAAATTGGCAGGACCAATTTCTGACAGCACGGCTGGCATCGTGAACTCCTTCTCAAGAAAGGGCTGAGGAATCAGGGGAATCGCTAGCGGCCGGAATACCCGGCGGCTTAGCGAACGGGAATCTCGTAAACGAGTGAGTACCGCTCGACAGGCAGGACAATGCTCGCGGTCTCGACCGGCCGTTTCTCGGTGTGATAAACGCGGGCGATGGTCAGCACGGTCGTGCCGGGGCGGATTTTCAGCCGCTCCGCCTCTGCGGCGAGTGCCGGACGTGCGCTCACGGTCTCCTCCGCATGCGTGATCTGCTGGCCGATGGCAGCCATACGCTCAACGACGCCGCGTCCCGCGTGCGGTCCTTCCTCGGGGAACATGACCGGCGTGCCTTCCGTCAGTTCGGCAGGCTCCCAGCTTACGGACAGCATGACCGGCTCGCCATCGGCCAGGAATGTATACCGGGTCCGCATCGCCGGATCTCCAGCAGTTGCATTCAGGCGTTCGGCGACGGCTGGCGTCATCGGGACGCGCTCGGTGGAGCTTTCCCAGCCGGCTTCGTGGCCAGCCGCGCTGGTCTGAGATCGGAACGGGGAGCCGCTGCCGCGTACCGTGTACCAGTTCCGGGTGAGCCGCTGCCGCTCCGGGCGCTGGCGCACGTACGAGCCGGACCCTGACCGCGCCTCCACGAACCCCTCAGCGATCAGGAGCCGCATCGCCTCGACCGACACCCGGTCGGACACGCCGTACTGCCGCGCAAGCTCATGCCGACTGGGCAGCTTCGCCCCGGGCGGCAGCGCCCCGTCGATGATCGCGCGGCGAAGATCGTCCGCGATCCGCTGGTACGTAGGGGAAGCCACGCGAACAAGCTTGACGAAGGTGAGTACTCAGGTGCAAGCTGAGTACTCAGCTTTTCCGTTCAGGTCTGTTCGCGCGGAGGGGACCAAGGGGTTGGAGACTACAGTCACGTTCCCCGGCCTGCCAGCAATCGTCCCATCAGCGCGGCGGTTCGTGCGGGGCCTTCTGGCAGGATTACCCCGCGCCGATGATATGGAACTCATCGCCTCCGAACTGATCACCAACAGCATCCTGCACACCCCGGCCGGCGGTGGCGGTGAGTTCACCGTCAGTGTCAGCACGGGAAACGGCTGGGCGCGGATCGAAGTATCCGACGCCGGCACCGGCCAGTGGCATCCCTGGCCCGACAGCAGGCCCGATGATGAATACGGGCGCGGACTCGCCATCGTCGCCGCCCTTGCCGACAAGCTCGGACACGACGCCACTTCTGCCGGTCAGACGTTATGGGCCGAGATCGTCTGGCGAGCCGACGAGCATGACACGCGCTGATCAGGGCATGCTTCGCTCTCCGCATGTCAATTGGCTGTACAATGCCGGGTGGAGGGTGCGGGAATCGAATCCCGCCGGGCAGGGTCTCAAGTCCGTCCCGTCGCGGCCAGCGCCCCCCGTTCAAGAACTGGGATTCCAAGGCCCTGAGGCCCTCCCGGGGCGGCATCTTTCATTAAGCCTCACCTCACGCGGGCAGCTTAACACCAAGCGAAGGACGGCGGGGGCCACGAGAGGCATCTCGCTCCCGGCGTGTCTCCCGCTGGATTGCCGTGACATCTGGTTTAGGGCTACGATGCCTTCCAGCAATGCTTGGGAGGAGAGGTTATGGCAGGCCACCAAGGACACGCGGTCGCGCAGGCGGGGGCCACGAGGGGCGCGGCCTACCCGGCCGCTAAGCAGGACGGCCCCGGTGCCTCGTCCGGCCCGTTCGTCTCGCTAAGCATCGTCGTGAAGATGACCCAGGTGATCGGGCGGCGCGGTGGCCACTGCCGGTTTGATGATCTGGCGGCTGCGCTGGACCAGACCAAGACCAGCGGCGCGTTCAGGGGGCGAACATCTGCCGGGCGCATCTTCGGCGTCGTTGAAACAGTGGACGGCGAACTGCACCTTACCGAGCTTGGTCGGCGCGTGTGCTCGCCAGGGACGGAGGCAGAAGCGCTCGCAGAGGCGTTCCTGAACGTCCCGCTCTACAAGGCGCTGTTTGCTCGGTACGCCGCCGAAGGGGGCAAGCTGCCGACGCCCGATGTCATCGAAGCTGACATGGAGCGCCTGGGCGTTTCACATGACCGTGCAGGTGTCGCTCGCCAGGTCTTTCTTCGCAGCGCCGAGACTGCCGGCTACTTCCGTTCAGGTAATGACCGGCTCATCCGCCCCGTTACGGGAGCCGGTAGCATCGCAGGCAGGCACGTCGGCGCGCCCGAGCCCAAGGAGCCGGCAGTCGTGCCACCTGCGGAGGCAGCACCGATGGCAGAGCACCCGCTGATTCAAGGGCTGATGGCCAAACTGCCGCCCGAGGGCGAACGGTTCACCCCGAGGCAGCGCCAGCGCTGGCTCGACGCGGCCAAGGCCAGCCTCGACCTGATGTATGCCGGGGACGATGAAGACGATCCCGAACCGGCGCTGCCCGGCCCTAACGGCGTTACCAGTCGGCAGCCGCAGCGCGTCTAGCACGGTTTCTGAAATGAGAGAAGCGGTCCGGTCTGACAGGTGACCGGGCCGCTGCCATACCATGCCGCGTCCCACATCATCGACCACGGCTCGCACCGTGGCCCCCTATCTTCTCCAAGGAGCAACCTGCCTGCTCGCGGCTGGAACGGCAGGGTTGTGGTTATCCCGCAATTGGGTTTTCCGTACCAGCGACCAAAAAGTTGTTCATGGCATCACCTCCACTGCCAAAGGTGCGTTGGCCCGACCAGCTTACTGCGCCGTCGCCGATAGCGCGCCCGCGCTGAAGGCGGTCACCTTTGCGTTGAGGGTGCTGACCTTCAGTCCCTGGGCAAGAAGTTCTTGATCAGATTGGCGATGCCAGCGAAGAGACCGCCGGCGAGCAGGAGTCCGCCGGCCGCCAAGCCAAGCGCCATCGCGATCACCCCGGCAACTGCCAGGAACACGCAGACCAAGCCGCCGGCAAGCAGGACTCCCGTACTGATTCCAGCGAGCCACATGGCGTAGGTCTGGCCGCGCTTCGCGAAGTCGGTGTTCTCCCGATCGGCATTGGCAAGCCGCCCATTCGCGGCCTTCTCGTTCTCGTCCGCCTTCTGGATCGCCAGCCGTCGAAGCTCAAGTTCGCCTTCTTGGGCGCGGGCGCGGAGTTCAAGTTCCCTGGCCGTGGCCCGCTCACGGAGCGCAAGCTCCCTCTCCTGAAGATCAATCTGGCGAGACTGCAACCCCAAGATGCCCTGCGGAATGTTCTCAAGCTGGGAGGCGGGCAGTTGGGGCGCGATATTACCGATCAGTCCTGCGATGCCGAAATCGCCTGCCTGACCAGCCTGTACATCTCCTGGGTCTCCTGCGCCCCCAGCGCCAGGTTGGCCGCCTGGAATGCCTCGATCGCCTTGGCCGACGCCATCCACGCCTGACTGAGCGCCAGTTCCCGCTGTTCCAGGGTCGGCCTCTGCATCACTGCCCTCAGCGCCTCCGCGTGCAGGGACATCAGGACCGTTGAGTGCGATACCGTCAGGGACTCCAGCCCCCGCCGGATCGCGACCAGCAGTTCGGCCATCGTGCTCTGCGGCACCATCGCCTGATCGCTCACCATTCAAGGCTACCCCGATCGCTCAAGACCGTCCTATAGCTGCTCACGATGGCAAGCCTACCGAGCGGTTCGTGCCCTAGCTGAGCGGCTTCAGCATGGGGTAACGATCATGAAATCCTGGGGTCTGCCATGATCACTCACCCGACCTTACCGCAGGTCAGGTGAGTTTCGCTGGACCCTCCTAGTAGCCGGCGGCGGGATCGACGATCCCGACCAGCGGCTCGTCCCTGGCGAACCTGGCCACGTTGTCCTGGATGCGTCGGCCGAGCATCCGCTCGATCATCTCCGGGGTGTCAGCGGTGTGCGGTGTGATGATGCAGCTCTCCAGATCCCAGAGCGGATGGCCGTCTGGGAGTGGCTCGGGGTCGGTGACGTCGAGTGCAGCCCCGCCGATAACCCCGTCGCGTAGCGCGGACACCAGGGCGCGGGTATCGACATGACGGCCGCGCGCGACGTTCACCAGCCAGGAGTCCTGATGCATCGCAGCCAGCTCGGCGGACCCGATAATCCGCTCGGTGCTCGGCGTGAGCGCGAGGGCCAGGAAGACGATCCGGGCGCCAGCCAGCGCCTCGTGCAGCTGAGCTCGCGGCACCGTGCGCACGGCCCCGGGCACGGGATCAGACCGGCGGCGGACCACGGTCGCCTGAACCCGGAACGGCGCGAGCAGGTCAAGCAGGCTCGCCGTGATTCCGCCGCCGCCCAGGATCGTCACCGGCTCGTCATACAGGCTCTCGCCGGCTGCTTTGCCCCACGAACGGGCAGTCAGACGGCGTCGAAACAGGCGCAGCCCGGCCAGCGCTAGTGCCAGCGCGTGCTCGGCGACCGGCTCGGCATAGGCGCCCTTCGCTGACGTCCAGATCCGCTGCGGGTCGAGCAACCCGGCGGCTGCCACCGCCTCCACGCCGGCGAACGGAAGCTGCACCCAGCGAGCCGAGCTTGCGACGGCGAGGGCACCGCGCAGCCCGTCGATATCGGCGGGATCGAGCCACACCAGCGCATCGGCGCCGGCCGTGACTCCGACTGGCGCGGCGCCGCCGGCGCGGATAGCCCGAATGGCGAAGTCGCGGGGAACGGGTCCGACAGCCACGCGCAATGCGGTCACAACTGGACCCTAGCCCCAGCCGCCCCGGCACCGGCGCGTCGGCTGCGAGTGGCGGACACCGATAGCCTGGTGCCTGGAACGCCAAGCCGGCCGAGCCGGCTCGCCGACCTCATCAGGCAGCTCGGCCAGGGTCGGACGATCGCCCGGCACCGGCTGCCCGGACCGGTCGCGGTATCCATCGAGGAGGACAGCGCACAATGAGCGCCCCCACGCGTCCACACCGCACCGTGTCCCGGGTGACGATCAAGCGGCATCTCGGCCCGGACACCCAGGTCGACGACAAGGCAATGGTCATTGCCCCGACCGACCCGTCGCTCACCGACCCGTTCCTGGCCCTGAGCGAGGACTGGTTCTCCGAGCCCGGGTTCGAGTGGCACCCGCACCGGGGCCTGGAGACCGTCACCACCGTGCTCGACGGTGTCCTCGAGCACGGTGACAACACCGGCAACGCAGGCGCGCTCCAGCCTGGGGACCTGCAGTGGATGACCGCGGGACGCGGCATCATCCATCGTGAGCTCGCCTTCCGCAACGAGCACGCACACACCCTTCAGCTGTGGCTGAACCTGCCGGCCCGATCAAAGCTGGTCGACACGAGCTACCAGGATCTGCTGGCCGCCAGCCGACCGCGGCTGACCCTGCCTGGCGTGATCATCGACGTGGATCGGCAGACGGATCGGCAGACGGATCGGCAGACGGACTGGCGGCCGATCCGACTGCGGACCCGACGGCGGACAGCCTGCTGCCGCTCGCCGTCCCCGATCACGAGCAGCCAGCGCAGCTGATGATCTACAGCGGGGAGCCAATCCGCGAGCCGGTCGCCATCGGCGGACCTTTTGTGATGAACGACCGCTCCGAGATTGCCCAGGCGTTCTCCGACTTTCAGGCAGGCAGGTTCGGAGCCGTGCCCCGTCAGGCCCGGCTTGCCTACGACCGCTAGAGGAACGCATGGCTTCGGGGTCTTATACGGCGCTAGACCACCTGGAGTGTGCCCGCTGCGGCGCCAGACACGACGCCGCTGTGGTGCAGGGCACCTGCTCCTGCGGCTCGCCGCTGCTCGCCCGCTATGACACCGAGCGGGTCGCCGCGCTGGTGCACCGGTCTGCCATCGCGGCCCGGCCGCCGGACCTATGGCGCTACCACGAACTGCTGCCGGTCGGTGCTGCCAGGCACGTGGTGAGCCTTGGCGAGGGCATGACGCCGTTGCTGGCCATGCCGCGGCTGGGCCGGACGTTGGACGTGCCCAGGCTGCTGATGAAGGATGAGGGTCTGATTCCCACCGGAACTTTCAAGGCGCGGGGGGCCGCCGTCGGCGTATCGCGGGCTGCCGAGCTCGGTATCGCTGGCGTAGCCATGCCCACCAACGGCAACGCCGGAGCCGCCTGGGCCGTTTACGCCGCACGGGCGGGGCTGCGCAGCCTGATCGTCATGCCCGCCGACGCACCCAAGGTAACCCGAGCGGAGTGCCGGGCTGCCGGTGCTGAGCTGTATCTCGTGGACGGGCTGATCGGCGATGCGGGCAGGCTGGTCGCAGCGGCGCTGCCGTCCCGTGCCGAGTACCAGGATGTGTCCACGCTTAAGGAGCCGTACCGACTTGAGGGTAAGAAGACGATGGGGTTCGAGATCGCCGAGCAGCTCGGCTGGCGGCTGCCCGACGTGATCGTCTATCCCACCGGTGGCGGGGTGGGGATCATCGGCATCTACAAGGCGCTGCTTGAGCTGCGGGAACTCGGCTGGGTCGACGGTGATCTGCCCAGGCTGGTGGCCGTGCAGGCCAGTGGCTGCGCCCCGATCGTCCGGGCGTTCGCCAGCGGGGCGAGGCAGAGCGAGCCCTGGCCGGATGCACACACGGTAGCCTTCGGCCTCACCGTTCCCAAAGCACTCGGCGACTTCCTCGTCCTTGACGCCGTATATACCACCGGCGGGACCGCCATCGCCGTCGACGACGAGGCGCTGCTGGCTGATCAGCGCAACGTCGCTCGGCTGGAAGGCAGCTTCATCTGCCCGGAGGGCGCAGCCTGCGTCACGGCGGTCCGCCAGCTGCGTGAGTCCGGATGGCTATCCGAACGCGACGAGGTGGTCGTGCTCAACACCGGCACCGGCCTGAAGTATCCGGAGACCATTCCGATCGACGTCCCCGTGCTCAGCACCGGCGACACGATCCCCGCACGGAGCTAGTCCAGCTGGCCGGACCGCCAGGGAGTGGGTGTTCTCAGCCAGCACGAGTGACCTGGCCGGACCCGCCAGGGAGTGGGTGCTCTCAGCCAGCCGGAGTGACCTGGACCGGGCTGATCAGGAGGTCTGATCAGCCCGGCGGGTAAGGGTCGGTATGGCGCCGTCCCATTCTTCGAGTGGTGCACAGTGCCATTTCCAGTTCTGCTGCGGTGGCCTCGGCCCGAGGCTGGCCCGTCCGTTGGCCCAGAGCAAAGCCGTCCAGGGGTTGGCCTCCGATTCGGCGTCGGGCGCCCAGGGGAAGAGCCGCCGAAGAACGGTCAGGCACAGTTCCGGCGGCGGCGAGTAAACCAGGTCTAGCCCGGCCGCGACGTCGCCGCCGTGCACCAGGATCTCGTCAGCGCCCATGGCGGCGAAGCCGGATCGGTCGGCAATCCCGTAGGAGTGCCAGGCGCGATCTTCCGGTGCGGCGGCGGTCACCGCGGCGGCGAGCAGCGCCGCACCGGACATGACGGCATCGAGCAGCACCGTCGGTGCTGCTGCTGAACTCATCTCGGCGACCTCGACTTCTCCGCTCGCCCGTCGGGCCAGCAGCGCGCCGTACCAGGTGCAGCAGCTGACCACGTGGGCGATCGTGTCCCGGCAGGACCAGGTGAGCTGACCGGCGAGGTTGTCCCAGCGGTCAGGTTCCGCTGCGGCCGGCGTCAGGACGCGCACCAGATACCCGGCGGAGGTAACCACATCCGGTCCGGCGGGCTGATCAATCACGGGCGCTCCTCACTAGCCACGGCGTGGTGACTTCCTGGACATTCCCGCGCATGCACATTCCGGACCCGGGCGTTACCAGACGGTCCGCGGATCGCAATTCTGCCAGCTGCTCCTGCGGGAAAATGCTGCGGCAGCCCCCGGTCTTCTTCGTTAGCCCAAGGTGGTGTCACTGTGTAGGGAGTGCGCGTTAGCCGCTAGCGCTCGGCTCGCAAGGTTCGCTTCGCCGGAGCCGGGCTCATGAGGAGGTTGAAGGTGCCTGATCTCGAACTGGTCGATGTCGCTCTTGGACGATCCGCCGCCGATCTGGTGATCCGGGGAGGGAACCTGGTCAACGTCTTCACCGAGGAGATCTACCCGGCGGACGTGGCTGTGTCCGGTTCGAAGATCGCGGCGGTGGGCGATGTCGCAGCGCAGACCGGTCCGGATACCCAGGTTGTCGACGCTGCTGGCTTCTTCCTGGTACCAGGACTCATCGACGGGCACCTCCACGTCGAGTGCAGCAAGCTCTCGGTCACCATGTTCGCCAATGCCGTCGTGCCGTTTGGCACAACGAGCATCGTCTCCGGCCTCGACCAGGTCTTCGTGGTAGCCGGGCTGGAGGGCGTGCGTGAGTTCCTGGACGAGGCCGCGCTCGGGCCCCTCGGGGTGTTCTGGGGCGCACCATCGAAGCTGCCGTACACGTTCCCCGAGTCGACCGTCGGGCACACCTTCGGCCCGCAGGAGCACGAGAAGGCACAGGGCTGGCCGGAGTGCGTTGGCTTGTGGGAGACCGTGCAGGAATTCGTCTTCGAGCGTGACCCCAAGGTGCTGGCGGCCATGGACTTGGCCAGCCGCAACCGGCTCCCGGTCCTTGCCTGCGCGCCGCTCGCCGATGGGCCGAAGATCGCGGCGCTCTGCTGCGCCGGGTTCCGGGCGGATCACGAGTGCTACTCGGCGGAGGAGACCCTCGCGAAGCTGCGCAACGGCATGTACGCGATGATCCGCGAGTCCTCGGTGGCTCACTTCCTGGACGAGAACCTGCGCGTGGTCACCGAGTTCAAGGCCAAATCCGATCGGATCGGCTTCTGCACCGATGACGTGTCGGCCACCGACATCTTGTCTAAGGGACATCTCGACCATCTGGTGCGGATGGCCATCGAGCGCGGTCTTGAGCCGATGCGCGCGATCCAGATGGCCACCATCAACTGCGCCCAGATCTACCGGATCGACCACCTGGTGGGGACCATCTCCCCCGGCCGGGTGGCCGACGTCCTGCTGGTCGACGATCCCGCCAGCTTCCGGGTACAGCGGGTGGTGGCCAAGGGCAAGCTGGTGGCGGAGGAAGGCAGGATGATCGTGCCCGCCCAGCCGCCGGCTCGCAGCCCGAGGCTGCTGAACACGGTCTCGATGAAACGGGTCGAGCCGGAGGATATGCGGGTCCGCACCGACCCGCGGGCGGCCAGTGCCAGGGTCCTGTCCATGGCGATGTCCGATGAAGTGCCCTTCGTCCGCAAGCGCCGGGAGGTCACGCTCGACGTCAGTGACGGTGTGGTGCTCCCCGACGTCGACCGCGACGTGCTGTACGTCACGGTGGTGGAGCGGTATGGCAAGTCGTCACACCGGCCAGTCGCGTTCGTGTCCGGCTTCGGGCTGAAGGCTGGCGCGATGGCCTCCTCGGCCTCCCCTGACGACAACAACATCTTGTGCATCGGCGCCAGTGGCGAGGACATGGCCACGGCCATCAACCATCTCGCCGTCGAGGGCGGCGGACAAGTGGTGGTTCGCGACGGCGAGGTGCTGGCCTTCCTGTCGCTGCCGATCGGAGGCATCGTCGCCGATCTGCCCCCGCAGGACATGGCGCGCATGGAGGCCAAGCTCGACGAAGCGGCCCGCGATCTGGGCTGCCGCCTGGCCTCGCCGTTCATGTACCTGATCTTCCTGTCGGTCACGGCCATCCCGGATTACGCGATCACCGATCTCGGGCTCATCGACTGCGTCAGCTTGCAGGCGATCAGCCCGCTGCTTGACCAGATCGCGAGCTAACCGGAGGTTGGTGCTGGCGCCGGGGTGGGTCGGTCGGCTAAGAATGGCCTCATGGCCGACCTCACCAGCTTCATCCGTGGCATGCCCAAGGCCGAGTTGCACCTGCACATCGAGGGCACGCTGGAGCCCGAGCTGAAGTTCGCGCTGGCCGAGCGCAACGCGATCAAGCTGCCGTACCCGAGCGCGGCCGAACTGCGCGCCTCCTACACCTTCGATGACCTGACCTCGTTCCTGGTCAGCTACTACGACGGCATGAGCGTGCTGCGCACCGCGGACGATTTTTACGATCTTGCCTGGGCTTACCTGCGGCGGGCGCACGAGGAGAACGTACGGTACGCCGAGATCTTCTTCGACCCGCAGGCGCACACCTCACGCGGCGTCCCGTTCGGCACCGTCATCGGCGGGCTCCGGCGCGCGGTTCTGGCGGCCCGGCGTGACCTTGACCTGCGGGTCCAGCTCATCATGTGCCTGCTGCGCGACCAGTCGGCCGAGTACGCGATGGCCACCCTGGTGCAGTCCCTGCCATACCGCGAGTGGATCGCCGGGATCGGCCTGGACTCCGACGAGAGGGGCAACCCGCCGAGCAAGTTCGCCGCGGTCTTCGCTCAGGCCCGAGCGGAGGGCTATCAGATCACGATGCACTGCGATGTGGACCAGGAGAACTCAACCGAGCACATCCGCCAGTGCCTGGAAATCATCGGGGTTGACCGGATCGACCACGGCGTCAATGTGCTCGAAAGCGAGGCACTGACCGCCGAGGTCAGGCGCCGCAGGCTCGGCCTGACCGTCTGCCCGATATCCAACCGCTGGGTGACCGGTGACTTGAAAGCGGCGCAGGTCAAGAAGATGCTCGAACTCGGCATCCGGGTGACCGTGAACTCTGACGACCCGGCTTATTTCGGCGGCTACGTCACTGACAATCTGATCGCGTTGCAGCAGGCAGCCGAACTCGGAGTACCGGAACTGCTGCAGCTCCAGCGGAACGCGATCGAGATCGCCTGGCTGCCGTCGGCCGTGAGCGACCAGTTGCTGGCCGAGATCGAGCGCTACTCCGACGCCGCGTCCTGAGCGTTGCGCCGACGTGGTTCTGGCACCGAGTCAGACTTTGGGTCAGTGCCTGGTCCTGGCAGGCCGCTCAGTCGGCGAATTCGGCCCTGACCCCGAGCAGGCGGACCGGGCGCCGCCGGGTAAACCGGCCGAGGGCCGCGAGCGCGGCCTCGTCGATCGCCGCCGCATCACGGGTGGCGGCTGCGAGCGGCTGACCACGGGTGCTGGTCATGAAGGGTGCGTAGCGCACCTTGACCACCACCCGGCTGACCGGACGCTGTTCTGCGGCGATATCGGCGGCGACCAGCCTCGCCAGCTGCGAGATCTCCGCCCGCACCTGCTCCCAGTCGCTGATGTCCTGCTGAAACGTAGTTTCTCTGCTGTGGGAACGGGCCCGGTATGGCACGGCGGTCACCGTCGATGAGCCAAGGCCGCGGGCGGTCTGGACCAGCCACGGGCCGATCGTGGGACCCATCTGCTCGGCCATAGCGTGCGGGTCAGCGGATGCCAGGTCGGCGACGGTGCCGATGCCCAGCCCGGCCAGCCGCTTGGCAGTCTTGGCGCCGATGCCCCACAGCACGTCGGTCGGCCGGTCGCCGAGCAGCCCCAGCCAGCTGTCGTGGGTCAGCCGGAACACGCCGGCTGGCTTGCCGAATCCGGTGGCCATCTTGGCCTGCAGCTTGTTCTGGCCGATCCCGACCGTGCATTCCAGGCCGGTGGCGGCTCGGACCCGCTCGGCGATCTGCCGCGCGGCCGCCTCAGGGTCTTCGGTGTCCACCGCCAGGAACGCCTCGTCCCAGCCAGCGACCTCCACGACAGCGTCATGGTCCCGCAGCGCCGCCATCACCCTGGCTGAAGCGGCTTCGTACGCCTGCCGGTCCACCGGCAGGAAGACAGCCTCGGGGCAGCGCCGCGCCGCGGTGCGCAGCGGCAGGCCCGAGTGCACTCCGTAACCGCGAGCCAGGTAGGACGCAGTGGCGACCACGCCGCGCTTGCTCGGATCGCCGTCACCCCCGACGACGACCGGGCGATCGCGCAGCTCGGGATGGCGCTGCAGCTCGACGGCGGCGATGAACTGGTCGAGGTCCACGTGCAGCACCCAGCTGGTCACGCTTCAGTCTGACACTCAGGCTGCGACCAGCTCTGACGGCTTGGCGATCACGTCGACCAGGGCCCCGTTCCGCATCACGGTGATCTCCAGTGGCTTGCCGATGGCCTCGCCGAACATCAGCCGCTGCAGGTCCTGCGCCGTGGCCACTGCCCGGCCGCCGGCGCTGACCAGCACATCGCCGGGCCGAAGTCCGGCCATCGCGGCCGGGCCGCCAGGCACAACCTCGGCTACGGCCAGCCCGCTCGGCCGGCCCAGCCGCTGGACCAGCGTCGCTGGCAGCGGTGCGGGGGCGCTGACGATACCGAGATAGGCCCGGCGGACCCTGCCGTCCTGCATCAGCGCGGAGATGATCCGGCGACTGGTGGCGTTGATCGGAACGGCCAGGCCGAGGCCGAACCCGGCCACGGCGGTATTGATCCCGACCACCCGAGCCCGGGCGTCGGCCAGGGCGCCGCCGGAGTTACCCGGATTGAGCGAAGCGTCGGTCTGGATCACGTCCTCGATCAGGCGGACCGCCGACCCGCTGCGGGTCGGCAGCGAACGCCCAAGCGCGCTCACCACCCCGGCGGTCACCGAGCCCGCCAGGCCGAGCGGACTGCCGACGGCGACGACCAGCTGGCCGACCACGAGCTCTTCGGCTTCGCCGAGCTCGGCCGGCGGCGGAGTCGCCGCACCGGCCCGGACCACGGCGAGGTCAGAGAGCGGATCGGCCCCTACCACCGTGAACGGCGAGCTGGTGCCATCGGAGAACAGCGCCGTCCCGCCCGAGGCCTGGCCGACCACATGCGCGTTAGTCAGCAGGAAACCGTCCCCGGTATAGGCGACGGCCGAGCCGATGCTCTCGCCCCAGCGGCGTGAACCTGACTGCGTGATCCGCAGGCTGGCAACCTTGGGGGTCAGCTCGGCGGCCACTCCTGCGACCACCTGCGAATATGCATCGAGTGGCGAGTCGGCTGCCATGGGACCTCCTGGCCTGGGATTACAATATTACAACTTCCAGAACCAGGACGCACCCGCCAGATCGGCCTGCGGCTTCGGCCAGGTCACCGGTTTTCGGCGAACCTCGGCTGGGCCGAACGTCGCACCATGCGAACCGTCCCATCCTCATCGAAGGTGACCCGCTCCCTGTGCATCTGAGCAGGTATCACGGACCGTCAAGGACGCATGGTGAACCGCTCCGCCGCCCTGCGGCAGGTACCGTCGCAGATCCAGCCGGGCCGGTAGGTGGATCGGCCGGGACGACAACGGTGGCCGGGCTGGCCGGGACTCGCCGGGTCGATTCAGAACTTGCATCGTCACACGGCTTGAACGCGGCTGAGACCGGGATCTTGTGCTCGACGGCGACAGCTCCGTGAACACGGTGGCCTGCGGCGTCCGCGTGCGCTCGTAGCTGTCGGAGACGTCTGACCCTCCGAAGCCGGGCACCCCCTCTGGCGCCGCACGGCGGTCACGCCGCCAAATGTGCCGCCGAATGCGCGGAGACACGCAGCCTGGCCTCCGAGCGTGAGCCCGGACAGGTGCGTCGCCGGGTGAAAATGCGTGGCCTGGCGGTGACGACCGGGAGATGATGCGGTCCGTGGACAAGGCAGCCATCACGTCAGAAGTGGTGTCGCGGTGCCAGATCTGGGCCAGTTCGCGGCCGACCTTGCTGATTTTCTCGCCGCTCTGTACCAGATCGACCCTTCGGGTGGTCCGGTGGGCGGACAGCACAGCTGCTTCCGCGGCGGGTCGCTGGCTGTCTGGGACACCCAGGCCAGGGATGCGATCGCGGCCCTGGACGGCGAGATCGATACCGACCGCGCGAGCGAGGTCTGGGAGGCAGGTCTCAGCGCGACCTGGCAGGGCCCGCCGGATGAGGTAGGAGCCCTGGCGGCGCGAGCGGGCTACACGGCGGCCTTCGAAGACCGCGTCTGCCCGACCGCGCCGCCGAGCGATGTCGTCCTGCGACGCGGCGAGCAGGTGATCCGGACGGAGACCGTCGCGATCATGCGCGACAAGCAGACCCAGGAGGCAGACGCCTTCTGGCACCGCATCTCGATCATGATCAAGCGGATCGAATGGAGATACGACACTCCGATCTCGGGAACAATCAGCGGCCGCCTCGGCGACGAAGAATCAGCTGAGCTGCTCCGCCTTGCTAGAGGAAGCCGCCCAGCAAGCGATCGCGACCAGCAACGAACAGCCGGTCTCCTGGCAGCAGGCCAAGTTGCGGGTTCAGCCGCCCGGAAGCACGGACTACGCACTGGAGTTCGGAATTGAGGAATCAGTCAGCTGGCCGCGAATAGCAGGCAAACTGCGCCAGAAAGCGCAGCAGGCCCAGGCGTCAGGTGGCGGCTGGATCCGTGCCGACATCCTGGACGGAACATGGGCCTTTCACGCCGTGGGCGCGAGCCAGCCTGCGCGCCAAGATCGACGAAATTGCCAGGCAGGTCAAGCCCCTGCTTACCCCGTATCCCGATATTTGCGGCGCCGTGCTCTCAAGCGGACTCGCTGTAGCCCAAGGCGAATTCTTCGGCGAATCGGCTCGATCCGGCCCGGACTGCTACGGACTCCGCAGAGTGCCGCCAGCCGTCTGGGTACGAGAAAGCATGATCCTCGCCACCAGCGAAACCGGAGGCCAGCAGGCACGCTCATGGGTCGACATCTACGGGCCAGAAGACTCTTGGCTCGACTGGGCACTCAACCGATTTCACCTCCCCGCATGGAGCCAAATCCGGCCGTAGCCGACAACATCGTGGACGGAGTCCACGCGCCCACCTCGCGCAGGCTCAGGTGCGACCAGAGGCACCGCCGATCCCAGTTGGGACCGAGACAATGAAGACCAGCCGCCCACCGAGCGCACCCCGGCGCCGAGCCGCCTTGACTCCGCAGACCGACCAGGCTCAAGATGAAGGACAACTATCGTCAACCCTCCCTCCGGCAGGTGGATCATGAGATTACGTTTCCTTGGCAAGGATTCAACCCCGGGTGACTCGCCGACGCTGTACGAGACCGACCGCGGCACCTATGTGGTCCAGGGCTGGAAGGTCACCGACGCTGAGACCCTGGCTCAGATGAGAATTCCGGATAACGAGGAATGCGTCGAGATCCCCAAGGCCCTCATGAAGTACCTGCCGAAGGCGGAGCATGGAGCCGATCACCCCTGACGAGCGGAACAACCTCATCGCCACGTTCGCGCGCACGGCCATCCATCTCGAAATGCGGGACGTCTACGCCACCGATATCGAGAAGGGCAGATACGCCAGGTGGCTGGCCGGTGAACCGCTCGATCCGGCCACTGAGGCCGAGTGGTGGCGCGAATGGCTCACCATGATGCGTGCGAATGTGGAAGCTGGAAAGTCCATGCGCAGGCTGCGCATCATCTCCGAGCCCGTCACCGACTACATCCGGTTCGAATGGCTCGACACCGGCCAGCTCGTCGGGGCCGGGGAGCAGGTACGGTGGCTCCCGCGCAGGAACGCATCAGCGCTCATGCTGCCAGGGAACGACTTCTGGCTGTTCGACAACGAGATCGTCGTCTTCACGCACTTCTCCGGCGACGGCCAGGTCCTGGGTCACCAGCGGACCACCGACCCCGGCATCGTCGGCCAGTGCGCCGCCGCGTTCGAAGCTGGCTGGCAGATCGCCATCCCGCACAGCGAATACACGCCGTCCTGACTTGTCCACGCCGATCCGCGAGGCACGCGAAACCCTCGGCGCCCGCCTGGCTGAGATCCGCAAGGACGCGGGCCTCACGGGGCGGGCTCTCGCCGTCCGGGCGGGCTGGCACTTCACCAAGGTCAGCAAGATCGAGAACGGGGCACGCAGTCCCTCCGAGCAGGACATACGTGCGTGGTGCCTGGTTTGCGGCGCCGCGGGCCAGGTCCCCGACCTGATCGCCACCGTCCGCAATATCCAGGCCATGTACCTGGAGCACCGCCGGCAGCTGTCCTCGGGGCTGAAGCACCTGCAAGAGTCCGCCATCCCGCTGTACGAGCGGACCACCGTGTTCCGGGTCTACGAGACAACGGTCATCCCGGGCCTGCTCACCACCGCCGAGTACGCCGCCACCATCTTCCGGTTCTGGACCGACTTCATGAACGTGCCCGACGACGTGAACGCCGCCGTCGCCGCCCGAATGGAACGCCAGAAAGTCCTGTACACCGGAAACCGGCAATTCACGTTCATCCTCGAAGAACAGACCTTCCATACCCGAGTCGGCGGACCCGACATCATGATCGGCCAGCTCGACCGCCTGCTCGCCGTCATGTCGCTACCCGCGGTAAGCCTGTCAGTTATACCGCGCCGGGCCGAGCGCCACAGTCTCGCCCACGGAAGCTTCTGGATTTTCGACAACTCACGCGTCAACGTCGAGACCGTCTCCGCGAGCCTGGCCATCACCCAGCCCAGGGAAATCGTGCTCTACACCCGAGTGTTCGAGCGACTCCAGCAGTCCGCCGTCACCGGCCAGCACGCCCGCCGCCTGATCAGCCAGGCCATCGCCGACCACGCCGCCGAAGCTCAATGAACCGCGCCAACATCCGTCAACACCCCTTCCGCGCCACTCTGCGCGTTCTTACAGTCAGGCTGTGCACCCGATCGCCACGCCCGGAGCCAGCGAGACAGCCGCCCGCATCGAGCTAGCGGCCAGGTCGACCACGCCGTTCTGGGCGCGTCGCCACACCGAAGCCGTCCTCGGAGCCTGGCACATTCCCCCGGACGCGATCGAGGTCGCGGTCCTGCTTACCAGCGAGCTGGTCACCAACGCCGTTGCCGCCTCGGCCAGGCACGAAGAGCCAGCCCCGGCGGCTGAGATCATCCAGACCCTGCGGCATCAGCCCGGCCGGATCGTGATCGAGGTATCCGACCGTAACCCCAGCCCCCCGGTCGTCACCGACGCCGGACCCGACGCCGAATCCGGACGCGGATTAATGCTCGTCCAGGCACTCAGCAAGGAATGGTCCTACTACTTCCCGCCATCAGGCGGAAAAACCATCTATGCCGTGATCAGCGCCGACGAGCTAGCCAGCACCCCAGGCCGCACAACACAAGAAGAGCGACCATGACGCATATCGCGCACCACACCTCCAGCAGCATGTCGCGGTATTGCGCGGGGGTGAGGGTGCCGCTGAGGCAGCCCATGCGCTGCTCGGCGTCGGCTAGCTGGCGGGGGTCGGTGCCTTCATCGGCTATCACGTCGGAGATGCCCAG
>Ga0208565_1000104_pt1 | contig 70222 bp, 54 predicted proteins | sample Sb_taG_7_FD_187706 | JGI IMG/M metagenome (GOLD analysis project Ga0208565, IMG submission 187706) | Peat soil microbial communities from Weissenstadt, Germany - Sb_50d_2_FS metaG (SPAdes) (version 2) | ecosystem: Environmental > Terrestrial > Soil > Wetlands > Peat | place: Germany... | reverse complement strand
GGCCAGGAACTCCTGGCGCGATCGCCGCGGCCACGTTGGCGGCCTGCTCGGCAAGCGTAGGCTGCAGTGGCTGGGAGGTCCGCCAGGGCGGGGCTGCTCGGTCTGCGGCGGCGTGGCCGTCGGGCGCGGCGGCGTGGCCGTCGGGCGCCTTGCCGTCGGGTGCGGCCGCGTTGCCGTCGGGTGCGGAGCAGGCGTCGGCCAGCACTCCGCCGATGACCAGCGCGACCCGTCCGGCCGGTGTGATGGTTGCCTGCGGAGCCTGGTAGCCAGGAACCGGCGAGCCGTAGATCAGCGCGTACTCATACGGATGCGCAAGTGCCCAGTTCCTGACCGCTCGACAGGTAGCCCGCCAGCGGCCTCGAATGTCGCCGCGCGGAAGTTCCCGCTCGGCCGCCTCCGCGCTGGCGCCGAGCGAGTCGTAAGCGTCGATGATGAGCACGGTCAATAGTTCGTCCCGGCTCGGGAAGTAACGGTAGATGGCCGAAGAAGCCATGCCAAGCTCGCGCGCCACCGCACGCAGCGACAGCTGCTGGGCACCGTGGATGGCCAGCTGCCGCCGCGCCTCTGCCTTGATCTCTGCGGTGAGCTCGGCCCTTGCTCGCTCCCGAGCCGTGCGGCTTGCTGTCCTGGCCATGCCGCCAAGTCTGACAGAAATCGAAGCAGTGATCAATAACAAGAGCACTGCTCTTGACAGATGGACGAATTCCGGACACACTGATCTATGTAGAGAGCAGTGCTCACAGTTATCCAGAGGAGCGCCAGATGTCCGCCAGCTCAGCCCACCGATATGTGATGCCAACCACGCCGACCGGCCGGTGGCTCGGCAGTCTGTTCAACACGACTGTCGCCGCGCTGACTCGGCACGGGATCAGCGTCTGGGGGAGCCGCGTTCTGTACGTGCGCGGCCGGACCAGCGGCGAGTGGCGGTCAACGCCGGTCAACCCGCTGTCGTACAACGGCCACCGCTATCTGGTGGCGCCGAGAGGCCATACGCAGTGGGTGCGTAACCTGCGGGTGGCTGGCGGCGGCGAGCTCCGGGTTGGCAAGCGTACCGAGCGCTTCACCGCAACCGAACTGGCCGACGAGCAGAAGCCGGAGATACTGCGCGCGTACCTGAAGCGGTGGAAGTTCGAGGTCGGCGTGTTCTTCGATGGGGTCGGGCCGGACGCGCCTGACGCCAAGCTGCTGGAGATGGCGCCCGGCTACCCGGTCTTCCAGATCACCTGAGTTCCATAATCGTGGAGGGTTGGCGGTGAATAGCCGCAGCTACCCTCTACGATCATGAAGTACCGGAGATCCTGACTTCGCCAGCTCGGCGGCAACGTCGCCGGGCAGAAGGCGATCGGCACGCGCCGCAGCGGCACGTCCGAGGAACAGATGCCGCGGCTGCGGATCGGCCGCGCGGAAGAACTTGATTTAATCGAATATCTGTTCGATAGTGTTCTCATGGGAGCCGCGGCCGCGCAGGTCATGTCGTTGCCGGAGGAAGATGTCCGGCGCTGGTCTGAGCCCGTGCTCGCTGGGGTCGCCGCGCCAGCCAAGGCCGCCGGGTCCGCCGCTTTCCTGGGCGGGCTCGGCGGCATCCTCGCCGGGGACGCGGTCAGGTCGGGCGGAGACATCGGCGCGGGCAGCGGCGTTCTTGCCGATGCGGATCTGCTGCCAGTGCTTCCCGCGCTCCGGGAACTGCTGCCAGGCGGCGCACTACAGCGCGGCTCGGTGGTGGCGGCAGGCGGTTGGAACCTGCTGTGCCTGGCACTTGCCGCGGGGCCGGTGGCTTCCGGTGCGTGGTGTGCGGCGGCCGGACTACCTCAGCTCGGGGTTCGCGCGGCGGCCGATGCCGGGCTGGATCCCGGTCGGCTGCTGTTGATCCCGGACCTCGGTCCGAACTGGCCGCAGGTGGTTGCGTCGCTGCTTGATGGCTGCGATCTGGTCCTGCTGTCCCCGCCGGACCGGCCATCGGCTCAGGTACGGCGCAAACTGGAGGCTGCCGTCCGGCGCCACCGCGCCGTACTGCTGGTCGCGGGGGAGTGGGACGGAGCGCAGACCCGGCTGCGGGTGACCAGCCAGGAGTGGGCCGGGATCGGCACCGGGCACGGGCGGCTGCGGGCACGCATGGCGCAGGTAGTGGCGGACGGGCGCGGGGGCTGGTCCCGGCCACGGGTACGTCGACTGTGGCTGCCCGGACCGGATGGCTCGGTGACCATGGTTGCCGATGGTGCTGCGTTGACCTGCGCTACTGCCGGTACTGATGCGGGCGGTGACCTGGCCACAGCCTGGCTGGAGACGAGTGCCGGGTGACGGGCGCGCGAAACTCGCTACGTCGAGTGCTGGTCGTGCGTTGCCCAGCCTGGCTTGCGGCGAGCCGGGGCGGGTCGGCGGACCGGGGCGGGTCGGCGGACCGGGGCGGGTCGACGGACTTGGGCGGGTCGACGGACTTGGCAGCCAGACCGGAAGCACGGGCAGCCAGACCGGAAGCACGGGCAGCCAGACCGGAAGCACGGGCAGCCAGACCGGAAGCACGGGTCCCGGAAGCACGGGCACCGGAAGCACGGGCACCGGAAGCACGGGCATTTGAGCAGGTAGTGAGCGCGGTGCAGGAGTTCTGCCCGCGGATCGAGGTACTGCGGCCCGGTATCTGCGCGCTCGGTGCCCGTGGTCCGGCCCGGTATTTCGGCGGGGAAGCCGAACTAGCGCGGAAGATCGTCGAGGCGGTGGTCCGGCTCGGGTTCGACTGCCGGGTAGGTATCGCCGACGGCATGTTCGCCGCGTTGCTGGCCGCGAGAACGGCACCAGCCAAGTATTCCCCGGCCGGAACCGCGCTGCCCGTGGTGCCCGCGCTGCCCGTGGTACCCGCGCTGCCCGTGGTGCCCGTGCTGCCCGTGGTGCCCGTGCTGCCCGTGGTGCCCGCGCTGCCCGTGGTGCTTGTGCCGCCCGAGGCGTCGCCTGCTTTCCTTGCCCAACATCCGATCGCGGTGCTTGGCCAGCCGGAACTGACGGATCTGCTGTCCCGGCTTGGCATTAGAACGCTCGGTGAGTTCGCCGCATTGCCGGCCACCGAGGCTGAGTCCAGGTTCGGAGCACAAGGGTTGCTCGCGCACCGCCTGGCCCGCGGGCTTGATCCTCGTCCGCTGGCCACCCGCCCGCCATCAGCCGACCTCTCCGTCCAGATCGAGTTCGATCCTCCGGCCGAGCAGTCCGAGCCGGTAGTGTTCGCCGCTAAGTCGCTCGCCAGCGAGTTGCATTCCCGGCTGGCCGCGGGGGGGCTTGGCTGCGTCCGGATGCAGGTACAGGTGACCTGTGAGGACGGCCGGGAGATCAGCAGGCTATGGCGGCACGACGGGCTACTTTCTGAACTTGCTGTAGCCGAGCGGGTGCGCTGGCAGCTCGATAGCTGGCGAACCGGACAGAACGCCCGCGGCATTGCCAGGAATGGATCGGCTCCGGGCATGATCATGGGCCGTTCCCCGCTGATCTCGGCGGGAAACGACCCACGATCAAGCGGCGGCCGGGAGATCGACGACGCACGAATGGGCGACGGAATCTCGCCTGGCGGGATCATCGCGCTGCGACTGATCCCCGATCAGCTGGTCCACGACTCGGGTCGCCAGCTCGGCCTGTGGGGCGATGTGGTGGTGAGTGATCGGGTCGCCAGGGCGGCGATCCGAGTGCAGGCCATGCTTGGTCACGGCGCGGTGCATCAGCCGGTCCTGGCTGGCGGTCGCAGCCCGGCCGACCAGGCGCTGCTGGTGCCCTTCGGCGACACACAGGTTTCCCGGCTGCCAGCTGACCGGCCCTGGCCTGGGCAGATCCCGGCACCAGCCCCGGCTACGGTCTATCCGACGCCGCGATCAGCCACCGTGACGGACAACTCAGGAGCCATGGTGACCGTCACGGGGCGCGGGGAGGTATCCGCCACCCCGACCCGGCTTTCGATAGCCGACCGCCCGCCACTGATGATCACCGCCTGGACCGGACCGTGGCCAGTCACCGAACGGTGGTGGGATCCAGAGCATGCCTGCAGGAAAGCCAGGTTCCAGCTGGTCACCGCTGACGGGAGTGCCTGGCTGGCAGTCGTCCAGGATCAGCGCTGGCTGATCGAAGCCGGCTACGACTGACCGGAAACCCGGTGTGACCACGAGGGGATTTCGGTCACCTAGTCAGCCCAGCCCAGCGAACAGCTCGTCGAAGCTAATCTCCAGCCGGCTCATGGTGATCGCGGTGCGAGAGCAGCTTCGAAGGTCCGGCGGTGTCGCAGCAGCCCGCGCCGGGCGCGTCGTGGTCGTGGTCTGGGCCAAAGGACCTCACCCTTCAGGTCCGAGGTCCTGCTATTGACCGCCGGAATGCCCTGGGCGCAGGAGTCAATTAATTACATGTTGGGTGTATTGGCTCTGGTAGCTGCACCCGCGCGGTATGTGCGGTTGCGCGCAGGGGCCGCTTCGTACACGGACCGGTGCCGGCAAGACGCCGCGAACCAAAGGACGGTGAGAACCCGAGGGAAAGGTTCTTCCCTTACCGCGATCTGCCGAGCATGGCTGACTGCCGCGTACGTCCCTGATCGGTATTGCTGGGGCGCTGCTCGGCGGCTGGGTGGCCACAAAGCTGTTCCACGTTCACACCCTGAACGGGTTCTTCAACCTGTCCACTTGGCTCACCGCCATCGTGGGGGCAGCCGTCCTGCTGCTCGCCTACCGCCTGATCACCAGCCGGTCCGGCCGGTCTGGCCGGTTCGCACATCGCTGAAAGATGCTGGGGTGTGTCCAGCTCACGGAGCTGGCCCTGCCGGTTTGCCAGCTGTCGGCAACCACGAAACGCCCCCATCGGTGAGTGCCTGACTGGCAGTTGTCCAGGATCGTCGCTGGCTGATCGAAGCCGGCCACGGCTAGAGGCGAACCCGGCGGTCCACACGCTGGCGCTGAGTTGGTGGCTGGCCTCCACCGGCCGAGCGATGTTGCGTACCAATGCTGGGCGCCGCAGCTGAATAGCAGCCGACCGCCCATTGCGACCGTCCACACTACGACGTAGGGTGTCCCGCCCAGCTGATGCGGCTGCCCCGGCTATCCGCCCGATTCGTACGAAAGCCCGCGCCAGCAGCCCGAACGCGACGCCCAGCCCGCCTGGGGCAAGCGCGATGAAGAAACCTGCCGGTCCGGCCAGTTCCGCAGCTGCGGTAGCCGAGCAGGCGGTGACGGCAGTCAGCCTCGCAGTCACTTCGGTCGGCTCGATAGCAGGATCAGTCGTCATCTATGCCCGGCCCGGATCAGCGTGCGGTTGCCTGTTAGCGGTGGCAGGTCAGCTGGTCGCCGGACTGAATCGAGAGTGCAGGATCGATGATCGAATATAAATTCGATCATCGATCTATTTTGTCAGTACCTCTCGCTATGATGGTCGAAGACCAGTGGACAGGCCGAGCAGCGAGAGGAGGTGGCCACGATGCCAGGCGCAGACCGCGAAATGCCGACGGAGACCGCCCTGGTGAATGCTGATCAGGCGATCGGCGATGATGTCGTGGCCGCAGAGTTGCTGCAGGGTCTGTCCTGGTCATGGGAGCTGGATTTCGAGACTCTGCTAGCCGCGCTGAACGACCCGGCACCGTGGAACCGTCCTGCGCGCAGCGCTGGATCCGCCAGCCAGACCGACACCGCCACTGTCATCGACGCGGCCTCTGCTCCGGGCTCCGGTGCGGTCGACGCGGCCGCTGCTGGCGCCAGCGCCGTCGACCCCAGCAATGACGGCGCAGTTGATGCGGCTGACGGTGATGGTGCCGCGGACGGTGGTGACACTGACAGCGCCGATGCGGAACTAGCGGAACTGATGGAGGCGATCGAGGCGGGACGGACCCGCCAGGTGCCGCTCTCGGTGGCAGCCGGGCGCGTCGCGGAGTCCCTCCCACCAGGCCCTGATCTGACAGGTTGGTTGGCGACCAGCCCGGTCGGCGACCTGGAGGATGGCGCGCTGGCCGGAGTGGCTGCGGCGTATCGTCGGCTGGCGTCCTGGGCACAGGCCGGGGAACTCGCGGCGGTTGCCCAGATCGCGTCCCGATCTGCGGCAGCCGACGACAAGATTGGCGTCGGTGCCGAGGGCCGCCCGACCAGGATGCCTGACGAAGCTTGTGCGCAGATCTCGCTGGCGCTGACCATGTCGCAGTGCGGTGCGTCCTGGTGGACCGATCTGGCGATCACTCTGAATTGGAAGCTGGCGGCGACCGGTGCCGCGTTGCGGGCAGGTGAGATCGACCTGTCGCGAGCACGCCTGATCGCCGAGGCCACCGGACCGCTGGATGAAGACACCGCTCGGGTGGTCGAGGCACGGGTTCTGCCGGCCGCTGGGCATCAGACGACCGCCCAGCTACGCGCTGCTCTTCGCCGTGCCGTCATCGCCGCTGACCCCGAGGGAGCAGACCGGCGCCGGGAGGAAGCTGAGCGCAGAGCAAAAGTCAGCCTGTACCCAGATCATGAAGGCACCGCATCGCTGGCGGGGTACAGCCTGCCTGGCACCAGGGCCGCCGCGGCCATGGCCCGGATCAGCGCTCTCGCTCGCGCGATGAAGGCCTCCGGCGCTGGCGGCGGCATCGACCTGCTCCGCGCTCATGTGTTTCTCGGTCTGCTGCTCGGCACCCTGCCCTACATACCGCCTGCCCCCGAGAGCCCGCCCGACCAGCCGGGACCCGACGGCTCGCTCGCTCGGCCGGGACCTGGCGGCTCAGACCGGCCGGGATCCGATGTACCAGGATCCGGCGGCTCGCCCGACCAGCAAGGACCCGATGGACCGGCTGCCGGTCCAGATCGGGATCCCGACGATCCTGGTCCCAGCCAACCCGACCCTGATTGTGGCGACGAGTGCCACCTTGATGACGACCCGTGCTCCCCGGCCGCCAACCTGCTCGACTCAGATGATGAAGACGATGGCTGGGCCGACCCCCGGCCAGCGCCAGCTTGGCCAGAGGTAACGGCGTTCCTGCCACCCGCACCGCCCGCCATGGGAGACCTGCGGCCTGGCTCCGGTGGGCTGCTCGATCTGACTCTGCCTTGGGCCACTCTGGCCGGTGAGTCGGCCGAGCCCGGCCACCTCAGTCGGATCGGCCCGATCACGCCTACCCAGGCGTGTCACCTCGCTGACCTCGCTGCCAGCGACACCACCGTTCAATGGCGCATCATCCTGACCAACCCGGTCGGCCAGGCCAGGGCGGTCGCTCGCCTCCCACGGGCATCGGTTCGGGCCGGGCCTGCGGCGCCGTCCGCTGACCCGGATGTCTCAGCTGGGCTGGTCGGGCGCGTCACCCTGACCATCTCCGAGGAAGCATTGAGCCGGCCTCCGCCCCCTGCGGCGCCGGTCATCCTGGCCCGGACACTGCGAGCCGCTGCGCAGGCAGCCAGCCGTGCCGCGGAGCAAGCCGCAGCCGACGCCTTCGCCGACAGCGGTTGCGCACACACGGAGGCCAGCCCTGCTTACCGGCCTCCGCCCCGGCTCAAGGAGAAGGTCACCGCTCGGGATGTCACCTGCAGGTTCCCGACCTGTCGGCAGCCCGTCTGGCGGTGTGATCTCGACCACACGATTCCTTTCGGCCAGGACGGCCAAGGCGGCCGGACATGCGCCTGCAATCTCGGCGGGCTTTGTCGGACTCATCACCAGCTCAAGCAGCACCCCGACTGGAACCTGACTCAGCCCTCACCAGGTCACTTCCAGTGGACCACCCCGACTGGCCGCGCCTACGCGACCGGACCTGACAGCTACCCGGTCTAAGCGGGGGTAGCAGCGATGGGATGGGACAACCCGCCGGTGCCGTGGCGAGAGTTTGAGCGACGCCTGTCCTGGCGACCGGGTACCGGGGGAACAGCGGAGGCAGACGATAACGGCAGGCCAGCGCAGGTCGGTGGTTCTGGAGCAGGTGGCTCTGGGACAGGCGGGTCGGGCGGTAGCGGGTCCGCGCGGAGCGGGTCGGGCCAGAGCGAGACGGAGGGCCGGAGCGGGACCGAGGGCGAGAGCGGTGCGGGAGGCCTGAGCCGGGCGGGCGGAAGCGGGACTGCTGGCCGGAGCGGGACGGAGGGCCGGAGCGGGACGAGCCGGGCCGGAGCTGAGCAGGACTCCCAGATTCCCTGGGCAGAACTGCACTGCCACTCGTCTTACAGCTTCCTCGATGGCGCGTCCGGCCCGGCCGACCTGATCGAAGAGGCTGCCGAACGCGGTCTGACAGCCATCGCCATTACCGATCACGACGGCATGTACGGAGTACCGCAGTTCGCCCAGTCGGCGGCTCGCTTGCGGGGGACCGAACTGCGGACCGTCTTCGGTGCCGAGCTGAGCCTGGATATTCCTGGAGCGGTGAACCGCGCCCCTCCCCGCCGCGGCGCGGTGAGCATGGGTGTTGGTGCGGTGAGCACGGGTGTCGGTGCGGTGAGCACTCACGGGGGCGTGGTGCCGCCGAGGCCGGGAACACCGAGGGCTGGCATCCCCGATCCGGTCGGGCGGCATTTGCTAGTGCTGGCCCGCGATCCTGAGGGTTACCGGCGGCTGTGCGAGGTGATCAGTGCAGCTCATCTCGCCGGGGGAGAGAAGGGCCGTCCCGAGTACGACCTCAAGGTCCTGGCGGAGGCTCATGACGGGCACTGGGTTATCCTCACCGGCTGTCGTAAGGGGGCCGTGCCCGCAGCGCTGGGGTCGGCCGGGGGGCTGGGGTCGGCCGGGGGGCTGGGGTCGGCCGGGGGCCTGGGGTCGGCTGGGCTGGGGTCGGCTGGCGGGCTGGACGCGGCGGCGGAACTGCGGGTGCTGATCGACATGTTCGGTCGCGACAACGTGATGGTCGAGCTGATCGATCACGATCAGCCGGACGACGACGAGCGGAATGACGCGCTCTTCGCCCTAGCCCAAAGCTCCGGTCTCGGTGTGATCGCGACGAACAACGTGCACTACGCGACGCCGGCGCAGGCTCGGCTTGGGCAGGTGCTCGCCGCGATCAGGGCCCGCAGCAGCCTGGATGAGATGGACGGCTGGCTGGCCGCGTCCGGAGCGGCCTACATCAGGTCCGGCGCCGAGATGGCGCACCGGCTGCGCCGTTACCCGGGAGTGAGGGAGCGGACTGTCGAGCTGGCCGCCGAGTGCGCGTTCGACTTCAAGGTGATCGCGCCTAAGCTGCCCGATTTCCCGGTACCAGAGACCCACAACGAGATGAGCTGGCTGCGTGTCCTGGTCGCGCGCAAGGCCCCGCAAAGATACGGCCCCGAAACCGCCGAACGCATCCCCGGTGCCTATCGCCAGATCGAGCGCGAACTCGGCGTCATCCGTCAGCTCGGATTCGCCGGCTACTTCCTGATCGTGCACGACATCGTGGAGTTCTGCGAAAAGAACGGCATTCTCTGCCAGGGACGTGGTTCGGCCGCCAATTCGGCCGTCTGCTATGCGCTGGGCATTACCAGTGTTGATCCCGTTATGCATGGATTGTTGTTTGAGCGGTTTCTCTCCGCAGGCCGGGACGGCCCGCCGGACATCGACCTGGATATCGAGCACCGCAGGCGCGAGGAGGTCATCCAGTACGTCTACCGCGCCTACGGAAGACAGCGGGCCGCGCAGGTGGCGAACGTGATCTGCTACCGGCCGCGGATGGCGCTGCGCGACGCAGGCCGGGCGCTTGGTTACTCGCCAGAAGAACAAAACCGGTGGTCACGGCAGGTCGGGCCGCGGCAGTACGCGGCCGGGCAGCCGGTCCCGCCCGATGCCGGCGTCCCCGAGCCGGTCGTCGAACTGGCGATGCGGATGCAGCAGCTACCCAGGCACCTGGGCATTCACTCCGGCGGGATGGTGATCTGCGACCGGCCAGTCGGCGAGGTGTGCCCGGTGGAGTGGGCGCGGATGCCGGGCCGCACGGTGCTGCAGTGGGACAAAGACGACTGCGCGTACGCGGGCCTGGTCAAGTTCGACCTGCTGGGGCTTGGCATGCTGACCGCGCTGCGGGACTGCTTCGAGCTGGTTGAGGCGGCGCACGGTATCCGGTGGGACCTGCCTTCGATCCCGCAGTCCGATCCCGGGGTCTACGACATGCTGTGCGAGGCCGACACCGTCGGGGTGTTCCAGGTCGAGTCGCGTGCTCAGATGGCTACTCTCCCGCGGCTGCGGCCGAGGGAGTTCTATGACCTCGTGGTGGAGGTGGCGCTGATCCGCCCCGGCCCGATCCAGGGCGGCTCGGTGCACCCGTACATGCGCCGCCGCCGTGGTGATGAGCCGCCGGACCTGCCGCACGAATCGATGCGCCAGGCGCTGGGCAAGACGCTCGGGGTGCCGCTGTTCCAAGAGCAGATGATGCAGATCGCGATCGACTGCGCCGGGTTCTCCGCCACTGAGGCCGATCGGCTGCGCCAGGCGATGAGCTCCCGCCGCGCCCCGGAACGGATCGAGGAACTGCGCGCCAGGCTGCTTGACGGAATGGCCGAGCGGGGGATCTCCGGCGACATCGCTGAGGACATCTATCACAAGATCCTGGCGTTCTCTAACTACGGCTTCCCTGAGTCGCACGCGATCAGCTTCGCCTACCTGGTCTACGCCAGTGCCTGGCTGAAGTGTTACTACCCGGCCGCGTTCACCGCCGCCCTGCTCCGAGCCCAGCCGATGGGGTTCTATTCACCGGCCAGCCTGATCAGCGATGTCCGCAGGCACGGCGTCGAGGTCCGTGGCGTCGACGTCAACGCCAGCGCCGTACTCGCGGTGCTTGAGAGCCCCGCGAAGAGCCTAACCATCGGCGATAACGGCTCGCCCGGCGTCAGTCCAGCCACCGAACGGCCAGTGCCATCCGGGGGACTCGTGTCTGCTGCTGCGACCCCCGGTGGTGACACAGCGTCAGTGCCATCCGGGGGACAACCAGTCCCGCGCCAGCCGGCCATCAGGATCGGCCTGTCCGAGGTGCGTAACCTGGGATCACGGGCCGCCGCCGAGATAGTCGCTGGCCAGCCGTACTCCGATCTTGAGGATTTCGCCCGGCGGACGGCGCTGCCCGCCCCGGCGCTTGAGGCGCTGGCGACGGCCGGGGCGTTCGGCTGCTTCGGGATCGCCCGGCGCGAGGCGCTGTGGGCGGCCGGGGCGGCGGCGGCGATCAGGTCAGGGCAGCTTCCCGGTACCACCGTGGGCCTGATGTCCCCGCCGCTGCGGGCAATGACGGCAGCAGAAGAGACGTTCGCCGATCTGTGGGCAACCGGGACCTACGGGACGCATCCGATCGAGCACATTCGTGAACTGCTGGCCGAGCGCGGGGTATCCCCGGCTTCAGCGCTGAAGACAGCGCGGTCCGGGGCCGCCGTCGTCGTTGGCGGCCTGGTCACGCACCGGCAGCAGCCGGGAACCGCGCGCGGTGTGGTCTTCCTCAGCTTGGAGGACGAGACCGGCATGGCGAACGTGATCTGCCCGCCGGACGTGTGGCAGCGGTACCGCAGGATCGGGGTGGATGCCAGCGCGCTGCTGGTGTCCGGACGGGTGGAACGGCTCGACGGGGCGGTCAGCCTGCTCGCCACCGGCCTGCGGCGGCTGAGAGTTGTCGCCGCTGCCCGCAGCCGCGATTTCCGCTGACCGCGGCTAGGCGGACCGGTCAGCCAAGCGTCCGCGGGTCGGGTCGGCGTCGGTGCCGATCAGGCTGAGCTTGAGCCTGATCTCGTCGGCTGCGGGGTCACGCAGCTCGTCGAGCAGGACCAGCGCCTGTTGCCACGAGTCGCGTGCGTGTTCAGGACGGCCGACCGCATTCTGGGCATCGCCAAGATGCGTCAGCGCTTCGCTCTCGGCAAACCGGTCACCAACCCGGCGACTTACGTCGGCGGCGCGAACGCAGCAGGTAATCGCCTTGGCATGATCGCCGAGGCGCTGGTAGGCATGGCCGAGGCTATCCAGGGTCGAGGCTTCGCGTCGCAGGTCGCCAAGCATCCGGCTGATGCGCAGAGCCTCCTGGCACGGGGCCACGGCTGCCTCGTAATCGCCGAGCTGGATCCGGCACCAGCCGATCGCGTTGAGCGCTGCCGCCAAGCCGAGCCGGTCCCCGGCCGCCCGTTCCAGGTCCAGCACCTGCTCGGCATAGCCGAGTGCCTCAAGGTACCGATGCTGCCGCTCGAAGGTGTGCGCGACATTGAGCAAGCAGCGCGCCTTCGCCGCCTGATCGCCGAGCCGCTCGAACAAGATGGCGGCCTGGTGCAGGTGAACTCGCGCCTCCTCGGATGACCCGAGCCGCGAGTAGGCACATCCGAGGCTGCGGTTCACGTAGGCCTGTCCGGCCTGATCGCGAAGACGCTGAGCTGCCGCGAGCCCGATCCGCTGCGTCATCTCCCAGTCGCTCCAGTACCCACACATGTCCAGGTAGTTCGCCAGCATGCAAGGAAGCTGCCAGGCGTGGGAGTCGAAGCCAAGCTCCGCTGCCTGTGCAGTCACGGCCAGCAGCACCCGGTGTTCGGCATCGAACCACGCCAGCGCCTCGCCGCGGTCGGCGAAGCACTCGCGAATCGTGTCGCGCCCGGGCGGCGACAGGTTGACCGAATGCCGGACCGGGTCGACCAGCACAGATGCGTCACTCGCGGCGTGCAGATAGTAATCGAGCGCGCGGTGAACGGCGGCGGCGCTGTCGGTGGTGCCGTCGTCAATACTGCTCTCGTCATCGGCGGCCTGGGCTAGGTCCATCGCGTAGGCACGCAGCAGGTCGTGATTGACATACCGGTGCTGGGCATGCTCGCGCAGCAGCCCGGCCCGGATCAGCTCGTCGAGCAGCCTCCTGGTCCCGCTTGGCGCCAGGCCAGCGAGGCTGGCGGCGGCCGGGAAGCTGATGTCCGGGCCGGGATGCACGGCAAGCAGGCGGAACAAGCGCGCGGCTGGCGGGCTCAGGCTGCGATAGGACCAGGAGAACACCGCGCGCACGTCGCTGGCCGGGTCGCCGGCATCCAGTGCGTCGAGTCTTTCTCGCACATCGCGCAGTTCAGCCGCCAGCGTGGCCAACGACATATCCTGCCGAGCCGCGGCGCGCGCCGCCACCACGCTGAGGGCAAGCGGCAGGCCGGCGCAGCGTTCGGTGAGCCTGACCGTCGCAGCAGGCTCGGCGCTAACCCGCACCTGGCCGAGGCGGCCGACCAGCAGGTTGACTGCCTCCGCCTCGGTCAGGACATCGAGGGTCACCAACTGCGCGCCGTGGGAGGCGACAAGGCCGGCCAGTTGACTGCGGCTGGTAACCACTGTCAGGCAGGTCGGATTGCCCGGCAGCAGCAGGCGCACCTGTTCGGCGTCGCGTGCATTGTCTAGAACGACCAGCATGGCGCGGTCGGCGAGAATACTGCGATACAGCGCTGCTTGCTGCGCCAGCCCGACTGGTCGGTGAGCCGGCTGGACGGCAAGCGCGTCGAGGAAGCCGTGCAGAGCGGCGGCCGGAGCTAGCGGCTCGCCGACCGGGCTGTATCCGTGCAAATCCGCGTAGAGCTGACCGTCGGGAAAGTGTTCAGCTACCTGGTGCGCCCAGTGGACAGCGAGAGCGGTCTTGCCTATCCCGGCGGTTCCGCCGATCGCTGCGATCGCCATCGCGTGGCTTGCGGCCTCGGTCTGGGCAAGCAGCAGATCCAAGGTCGCCAGTTCCCTTGTCCTGCCAGTGAAGTGCCTGACCGCGGCCGGCAGCTGGCGTGGCACCACTGGTGCCACGCCCGCTGACGGATCAAGGGCCCAGCGGCTGCCCGGCAGCTCAGCGCTGACTGGCAGGCCGTGTGCCGCCTGGGTCAGCTGGTCGCGCGCGGCGCCCGACAGCCCAAGCCCGTCGGCAAGCAGCCGAACGGATCGGGTGAATGGCGTGCCCGTATGACCGCGCTCCATGTCGCTGATCGCCCGGATACTCAGCCCGGATCGCTGCGCGAGCTCTTCCTGTGTCAATCCCGCGGCAAGACGGCGGCTACGCAGCAGCGAACCGAAGACCTGATCGGGGTCGGGGCCAGAACTCACCACGTCACCGCCTCAAGGCCTGCGGACTGCTTTGCCAGGGTTCATCGAGTCTGGCACATCGGCATTCCGCCGGTCACCTGGCGGCAGCCCGATGCGGGACTACTGCCCGATCCGGCGCCGTGGCATTCTTGGTGCCAGCGGGCGGCGCGAGCCAGCGGCGGCCTGAAGGCCGCGCGGCCGAGATTGCCGCGCACAGGACTGTGGAGTAGCGGGTGACGACGACGTTCGGTGACGTGGCCGTGTGTGTGCGCGATGATTACGTGGCGACGGTCGAGATCCGGCGCCCGCCGGACAACTTCTTCGACGCTGCGCTCATCGGGTCGCTGGCAGACGCCTACGGCTGGCTCGATGAGCAGGCGGTCACGCGCGCGATCGTACTCTGCTCGGAAGGCAAGCACTTCTGCGCCGGCGCGGACTTCACCGGTCGCTCGGACCGCGCCGGCCAGGTCGGTGCGAGCCGCAGCGCCCGCAAGCTTTACGACGAAGCGGCGCGGCTGTTCGATGCGCGGATCCCGGTGGTCGCGGCGGTGCAGGGCGCTGCGGTTGGCGGCGGCCTCGGCCTGGCCTGTGCAGCCGACTTCCGGGTAGCGAGCCCGCAGGCCAGGTTCTGCGCCAACTTCGCCCGGATCGGGTTGCACCATGGGTTCGGGCTGAGCGTCACGCTGCCGGCCATCGTCGGCCAGCAGCGGGCGCTCGACTTGCTCTACACCGGGCGCCGGGTGGGCGGCGAGGAAGCCGTCCGGCTCGGACTTGCCGACCGGCTGGCCAGTCCGGCCGAGCTGCGCGCCGCCGCGCACGAGTTCGCCGCCGAGATCGCCGCGTCGGCACCGCTGGCCGTGCGGTCGATCCGGGCGACGATGCGGGCTGGCCTGGCAGGCCGGGTGCGGCTGGCGATTGATGCCGAGCTGGCGGAGCAGGAGCAGCTGTGGCAGACGGCGGATTTCGCCGAGGGCATCCGCGCGTCGGCCGAGCGCAGGCCGCCGCGGTTCGATGGCCGATGACGCAGCAGCGATGACGCAGCAAGCAGCCGACGTCCTGGCGGAGCTGCGGCAGTGGATCGCCGCCAGCTGGGATCCTGAACTCAGCCTTGCGGACTGGCGGGGGCTGCTTGCGGACGCTGGCTGGGCCTGCCCGGCATGGCCGCATCAGTGGTGCGGCAGATCGCTGCCTGCATCGGTAACCGCTGCCGTCGCCGACGAGCTGGCGGCGGCAGGTGTCCCTGGGCCACCCGAGGGGGTCGGCCTGGCGCTGGCCGCGCCGGTGATCCTGGAGCAGGGCAGCGACGACCTGAAGCGCCGGTTCATCCGGACCACTGTCACCGGCGAGATCACCTGGTGCCAGCTGTTCAGCGAGCCTGGCGCTGGCTCGGATCTGGCCGGATTGACTACCCGGGCGGAGCCGGACGGCGACACCTGGCTGGTGACCGGGCAGAAGGTCTGGTCGACCGGCGCAGCGACGGCTGACTTCGGGCTGCTGCTCGCCCGCACCGACCGGGATGTCCCCAAGCACCGTGGCATCACCTGCTTCGTGCTGCCTATGCGCCAGCCCGGAGTCGACGTGCGGCCGCTGCGGCAGATGAACGGGCACAGCTCGTTCAACGAGGTCTTCCTCGATCGGGCGCGCGTTCCGGCGGGCAACGTGATCGGCGAACCTGGCGGCGGCTGGCCGGTCGCGCTCGCCACGCTGGCCCGCGAGCGCCGGCTGGCGGTCTTCCGGCCGGTGCCGGCGTTCACGGGTCGTGCCTGGCGGGAAGCGATCGCCGAGCGGACCGCTGCCGCCGAGCCGCACAAGTGGTATCCGCAGCGGGCCGGCCGACCCGACCTGGTCATCGCGCGCGCTAGGGCGCACGGCAAGGCGGCAGACCCGCTGGTGCGCCAGGAGATTGCCAGGCTCATCGTGATGTCCTGGTCGGCGCGCTGGCTGGCTGACCGCGCTGCGGTGACACGGGCGGCCGGCCAGCCGGCCGGCCCGGAGGGCTCGCTTGGCAAGCTGGCCAGCAGCCAGATCGCCCGCCAGGCGGCAAGGGTGCACGCAATGATCGCCGGGGCGTCCGGGATGCTGACCGGGCCAGGATCGCCGCTCGACGGGACGATCGCTGAGGTCTTCCTCTCGGTGCCGGCCATCTCGATCGCCGGCGGTACCGACGAGATCCAGCGCACGATCATCGCCGAGCGAATACTCGGCCTGCCGCGGGAACCCGATGCCAGCAGGGACGTGCCGTTCCGGCAGGTGCCGGCCAGCGGCTCGTGACACCAAGACGCCAAGACGCCAGAGGGAACACAAGGCCTTGACATACCTAGAACGCGGCGGAGCTCGGATCTACTACCAGATCTTCGGGGAGCAGAACGGGAGCCTTCCGGTCCTGCTGAGCCACGGCTTCGGCGCCTCGTCGGCGATGTGGGCGCCGAACATTGCCGCGCTCTCCGCCGGGCGGCAGGTCATCACCTGGGATCTGCGCGGTCATGGCCGCACCGATTGCCCCGCCGGTGAGTACACGCGGGCGGCCTGCGTGGCCGACATGACCGCCGTGCTCGACGCTGCCGGAGTCTCGCGGGCCGTGGTCGGCGGCCTGTCGCTCGGCGGGTACCTGTCCCTGGCGTTCTGGCTCGCTCATCCGCAGCGAGTGGCGGCGCTGCTGCTGTGTGACACCGGTCCAGGTTTTCGCAGCGATCAGGCGCGGCAGCGGTGGAACGACCGGGCGCTCGCGCTCGCCGACCGCCTGGAGCGTGACGGGCTGACCGCGTCCGGCGATAGCCCGGGCCAATGGTCGGCGCAGGCGCGGGCCGCCCGCGGACTGCTCACGCAGCAGGATGCGAGCGTGATCGAGTCGCTGCCGTCGATCGACGTCCCCGTACTCGTGCTGGTCGGTGACCGCGATCACGACTTCCTGCCCGCTGCTGACTACGTGGCGGCGAAGATTCGCGGGGCGACGCTTGCGGTGATCGCTGACGCTGGACACGTGTCCAATGCCGACCAACCTGACCTGTTCAACCAGCGGGTCACGGCGTTCCTTGACCAACTGGACCGGCGCTGATGTCTGACCTGCTGCCGACCGGCGAGCGCAGCACGGCCGCTTCCGTGAACCCGATGATCTCTGCTGCGGTCAAGCCAGCATCCAGCCTCGGCTGTCCGACCCAGCTCAGCGTACGAGGTTGTTGGTGGACCGCACTTGGTTGGTCATCCGAATTCGAACATTTTTCACTGGTTCGATATTCGCGGATATCAGAATTCCGGTAGTACCACCGACTATGAGGATTCTGTCCATGACGCCACGAGTATCTCCTGGTATGCGGGCGTACCCGCTTACTCGGCAATGTCATCTAGCACGATCGTGGAGATAGTAGGTGGTCGTGGCTACGTCTGGTAGCCGACGTCTTGGCAGGCCGAGGGCGATCGTTGCGCTCGGCCTGCTATGCCTGGTTTGCGTCGGGTGCACCGCATCTCATGTCGCGAGTGCTCCACGCAGCCCGGCCAATCGTTCGGCCTCGGCCACCCGGAGCGCTGTTGGCTCAAGCTGGGCGAAGCTATGCGAGGCGCGACCCACGCGGGCCATCCTGGCTGCGCTCAGCCGTTCCGTGCCGCTGTCCCTCCGGGCCGAGGTGGACCCAATCGGACTGTCCGGGAATGGGCGTACGGCGTACGTCTCGCTATGGAGTTCCCAGTTCGCCGGCGTCGCGACTCTGAATCTAACGAGCGGCAAATTGCGGCCAATACAGGCGTTCGCCAATCCTGCGACTGACCAGGCTGACGGCGCGTCAGACGGTCGTTGGCTGGTTTGGGAAGAGACGTATTCCTTGCAGAGCCTGGACGACTTCACGGTCTATGCCTGGGACTCAGTGACCGGCAGGCTGCGCATGCTTGGACACTCTTTGACGGCTCCCGGCGGGCAGCCATGGCCAAGCCCGTGGCACGCTCCTGCGGTCGGCGGTCATTATGCCGCCTGGGCGCAGGGTTACGGGCCAAACGGCGACGTGGAAGTCATGCTGGCCAACCTGGCGACGGGTAGCGTCACCGCCATACGTAAGGGTCATGCGCAGCCGCCATTCTTTGACGGAAGTCTAGTTGTATGGCCTGAGTCAAGTCGCCCTGCAGTCGATACAACTCTGCATGCGGTCAATGTTGAGAGCGAGAAACCTGCCTCCTTGCCGCTCGTCTTGCGAGGTGTCCGGGGAACAGAGTTCGTCACGACAGATGGTATTCGGACTGCATATTTGAATCCGAGTCTGACTGTCCTATATTATTCACCAGCTCAAGGTCAGCAGGCACATGAGATACTTAATCTCCCGGCCGGCGTTAATTTCTCGCAGATCGAGATGGCCCGCGATTTGATCGGCTGGACGACAACTGAGGCCACCTATTTGGCTAACACTCGAATAGGTGTATACATTCAGGTAACGCCGAAATACGGTTTCGCGACCAGTTCGGCGTCGGTGATGCTGATCTCCGATTTCGGCGGCAAGAGGGCGCATCCCATTCTGCCGATGCACCTGATCAGCTCGGTTGGCCTGGTCTGGCCGATATGTCACGCCAACTGAACTCAGATCTCGGTCAGCAGCCACCGCAAGCACCGCCCAGCAGATCCTCGCCGCCACGTAGTCAGCGGCAGGCAGAAAATCGTGCGCCATCGTGAAAAACTCGGGACTGAAGGAGACCATCTCCTCGGCGCCGAGTCGACGCTGGTCGAGCGGTGGAACGGCCGAAAGTGGATCAAGCTCCCGAGCAGCTATCCGGACGGTCACGGGCTGGACTACATCCTGAGCGCCATTGGTGCTACCTCATGTTCTGACGCCTGGGCCGTTGGATCAGCCTTCGTTCTGGGCAGTCCGAACACCAGGCGGCCGCTCGCTATCCACTGCTGATGCCCAAGGGGTCTCGCCCGGGTCTCGCCCGGAGTTCATTCTCGGCATCGGACCGCGTTGTGGTCGGATGGAAGCATGTCGGATGGGAGCATGAAGGTCAGGATCGGGATGGCGCTTGGCGCGGCGGGAGGTTCGGCTGGGTTCGGCGCTGCCGTCGACCGCCTGGAAGCCAGCGGCATCGACTCGCTGTGGCTGTCGGAACTGGTGTACGGGCCATCGGTAGAGCCGTTCGTCGGAATGGCGTATGCCCTGTCCAGGACAAGCCGGCTGAAGGTAGGAACCGGCGTCGCCGTCCTGCCGGGTCGGCATCCGGTGCTGGTCGCCAAGCAGATCGCCTCGCTCGCCGCGCTCGCGCCCGGGCGGGTGCTGCCGGTCTTCGGGCTGAAGCCCGCGCGTCCGGCTGAGGTGCCGCTGTTCCCGGTACCGGCCGGCCGGCGCGCCGCCGTGTTCGATGAGTCCCTTGAGCTGCTGCGCCTGCTGCTTCGGCAGCAGCAGGTCTCGTTCGGCGGCGAGTTCTTCTCGGTTCAGTCGGCCAGCATCGGCCGACCACCCGACAAGCCGATCGACATCTGGCTGGGCGGCAGTGCGCCGGGTGCGCTGCGCCGGGTGGGCAGGCTGGGGGACGGCTGGCTGGCCAGTTTCCTGACACCGGCCGAGGCTCGCGTCAGTAGGTTGGCCATCCAGGCTGCAGCAGCGGAGGCAGGCCGCGAAGTGGAGCCCGATCACTTCGGGATCAGCCTGGCTGTCGGACCCGATGGCCTCCCGCCGGAACTGGTCGAGGTCATCGGGCTGCGACGGCCTGGTGTCGCTCCAGCCGACCTCGCGGCTGGCAGCTGGCCGGACGCTCGCCGGCTGATTGAGGAGTACATCGCGGCCGGACTGAGTAAGTTCGTCATCCGGCCGGCCGGACGATCCGATGACCTTCAGTTCATCGACGAATTCGTGACCGAGCTGATGCGGCTGCAGACCTGAGTCGCCGCACACCCGGGTAGCGAGCCCGCGAGCGGTGGCGCCAGCGAAACGCAGCGGGCGGAAGGCAGCGGGCGGAAGGCAGCGGCGGGTGCGGTCATTCAGGAGATCTTCGCTGACCTCGGTGTCGCGGTTGTGCACGCCCGCGCGGTCGAGTGCGGTTGCTCGCGGCCATGTGGGTCGCCGGCGTCGACTCGGCGAATGGGAGCCGGTGCACGACTACTGCCAGTGACAGCAGGCGGTCGTAGGTGGTCGAGCTGGCCGGCCTGCGTGCGGGCCTTGTTGTCAATCGGATTGTTTGGTAACTTTCCTTACTAATCATCGGAACGGCGGTACTTCAGCGTTTTCGGGAAGCCGAGCGCGGCGGTAGGCCGCGCGGGCGTCCGGTGCCTGCCACGGCCCGACGGAGGTCAGCCATGAGACACGCACCGCTGCGATGGCTGGCCACCGGATCGGCCCTAGTGACAGTCGCGGCCGTGGCTCCGGTGTCGGCGGTCGCCGCCTCGGCCGCGGCCCGGTCGGTCCCCACGCGGGTCGCACCGGTGGTCAGGGTCAATCAGGTCGGGTACACCGTGGGCAGTACGAAGGTGGCCCTCGCGATGCTGCCGGGCCATGTGCGCAGCGTGCGGTTCGCCGTCGTTGGCAGCCATGGCGCCGTGTACTCGGGGCGGTCGACAGACGACGTGGGGCGGTGGAACGCCAGCTACCGTGCGGTGTATCTGCTCGACTTCTCCGGCCTGCACCAGACGGGCAGGTACCGGATCGTGATCGCCGAGCCCGGCGCTGTCGTCTCGCCGCCCTTCCGGATCGCCGGGCCGCGGGCGCTCTATCACCGGCTCGTGCTCAACGGGGTCAGCTATTTCACCTCGGAGCGAGACGGCGGCGACGTCGTACCCGCGGTCCTGGACCGCAGGCCTGCGAACCTCACCGACCGCCGCGCGCTCGTCTACGCGGATCCGCGGTATGACAGCAACGACAATCTGCTCGGCAGGTTCATTAGGATCGGCGGCCCGGTCAATGTCGCAGGCGGCTGGTTTGACGCGGGCGGCGGTTACGAGAAGTTCGCTTATACGACGAGCTACACCGACGCAGTGCTGCTGATGGCGGAACGGGACTTCCCCGGGCAGTACCGGACGCTACGGCCCGAGGCGGAGTTCGGGCTGCGTTGGATCCGCAAGCTGTGGAGCCCGGTACGCAAGGTCATGTACGTGCAGGTCGGCATCGGCAACGGCAACGCCAGCAACACGATCCAGGGTGACTACAATTTCTGGTTCCTGCCGCAGGCAGAGGACCGGATGGACGTCAGGCCAGGTGGAAAGCCCGGTCCCACCGCCTACTACGTCAAGTACCGGCCGGTGTTCGAGGCCGCGCCGCCTGGCCAGCAGATCAGTCCGGACCTGGCTGGGCGCTTCGCCGCCGACTTCGCGCTCGGCGCGCAGCTCGCCGGGCATCCGAAGGCTGCCCGGCGCCTGCTTGCGCTGGCCCGCGGCGTCTTCGCGATGGCCAAGACAACCCACGTTGGCCAGATCCTGACCACCTTCCCGCACGACTACTATCCAGGTTCGCAGTGGGTGAGCGACATGCTCTGGGGAGCGGCCGAGATTGCTCTCGCCGACGAGGCGACGCATGCCCCGGCCGCACTGGTGTACGCCGACCTGCGGGTGGCTGCGAGGTGGGCGCGGGCGTACATCGCCCAGGGTCACCCCGTCGGCGGGGACACCCTCAATCTCTACGACAGCGGTGCCTTCGGCGAGGCTGATCTGCTCCAGGCAATGCGTCAGGCGGCGTTCCCGCCGGTGACCCGGCCTGGTGCGCTGCTGAACGACATGGCCGCGCAGCTCAGGGTCGGCGAGCGATGGGCGAAGGGAGATCCGTTCGCGCTCGGCACCGACCTGGGCGGCAGCGACGCCTCGCCGCACGCGTTCGGCCTGTACATCACCAACGCGCTGTACCGGCGTTACGGCGGTACAGCGGCCTTCCAGGGGTTCGCCCAGCAGCAGCTGAACTTCGCGCTCGGCGCCAATGCCTGGGGCAGCTCGTTCGTCGTCGGAGCGGGTACGACGTTCCCGCACTGCATGCAGAGCGAGATCGCGAACCTGGTCGGTTCGCTGAACGGCCGGGGTGACATTCAGCTCGGAGCGACCACGGACGGCCCGAGCAGTGCTGGCAACTTCGTCGGCCTGGGCGTGGCTCCGGGGATGCTGGCCTGCAGCGCGGGCAACTTCAAGCCGTTCAACACCGCAGCCGTCGGCTACGAGGACAATGTGGTCAGCTGGCCCTCGGTCGAGCCGGCCGATGACTACACAGCCGCGTCGCTCTTCGCGTTCGCACTGGCAGCCGGGCAGCGGTGATCGCCAGGCTCACCGTCGGCGGGTCAATGCGTCTCGAGTTTGGCCGCCGGGCTGTCCGCTGGGTGGAACACGCCAAGTACCCGCATCGTCGTCGGCCCGGTGTTCTCCAGGCAATGCCGCACGCCTGGCGGTAGATGCGTACAGGTACCCGGTGACATGGCGTGTGCGGCGCCGCCGACGTGCACCACGCCTGCTCCTTCCAGCACCAGTACCACCTCGTCGTACGGGTGGCTGTGGTCGGGTGCCCGGCCTGGCGGGATCTCGCCCACGAACTGGGTGGCAGTCGCGCAGCCCTTACCTGGACCGAACAGCACGCGGAAGCGCCGATCTCCGGTCGTCTCGACCTCGCAGTCCCGCAGGTCGCGAATGGCCAGCATGCTTGGTGGGCCGGGCAGCGTGCCGCCCGGCAAGGCCACGGCGTCGAGCCGCAGATCAGCGGGCCCGTCCGCGTGCAGCTGGTAGCGCGCGCCTGGTGGGAGCCAGAGCCCCTGATCAGGCCCGACGGGGACGCCTGGATGTCCCTGCACGTCCACTCGGCCGGCGCCGCCGATCACGAACCACAGCTCTCCGGCGGCTCCGGTCACGCCGTCGAACCGCGATCGCGGCGCGATATCGACGAGCCGCCGCGCCAGCCGAGAGCCGTCCGGTCCTGCGTCAAGCAAGGTCTGCAGTCGTGCTCCGGTTGCGGTGCGATCCGCCTGGATGTCTTCGGCCCTGACCACGGTTCCTGATGTCATGCTCGCTTGCCCTCGGCGGTCTGGATGCAGCGATTGCCGCGCGTCTGACGGTCAATCAAGAGCCTCTGGTTAGGCCGCCGGGGTCGCGCAATCGCGGTGAGGGGCGTCGAGCACTCGGGACAAACGACCAGGTTCATAGCCAGATGGTATTCGTCTCGACGAGTCCGCAGCCACCGCTGTGCCTGCGCCGTCTGCGTCGATGTGCTCGGCGCCATCGGGTTCGGTCCACGGAAATCAGGGACGTGACTCGGGACACATCGGAGTCGCGACTCGGGACAGATCAGGGTCGTGACTCTGGACAGATCAGGGTCGTGACTCGCCCGGGAAGAGGTCCCCGGCGAGCAGTTGCTGATCAAGCGACGCGAATGTCCAGCTCAGAGTCCGCTCACCACGGTCGAACCGCCAGATCAGATCGAACCGGTCATCAGGCCAGAACGTCGGCACGTCGGCAGGGTTAGCCATCGGCACGGCAACTGCCACTGCGCCGGCGATGTTGACCAGGTGCTCGTGTTCCCAGCACATCAGCACAACCGCGGATTCGATCGCGAGCAGAGATCTCGCGACTTTCGCCGGATGGGCATCGACCGGGTGCTCGGACTGGATGGTGATACCCAACCGCTGCGACAGGGGCAGCAGTGTGAGGTGGGAGCGATGCACCGGCCCTGTGTATCTGGGACAGATGAGGGCACCTGGTGAAGGGAGCGCTGATTGTAGGGTCACAGCGTTCGGCGCAAACAGCGCGACGAGCGCGCCTGCCCGCTCCCATCCTTTCGGCAGCAGCCCATCTTGATGGGATCTGCCCTGCTCATCGACGCCCTGGTCGCCCTTGGCTGGTTTCTCGCCGTGCCGAATCAGCAACAGGGTACGTGGCTGGGTCACGCTGTCTCCTGGAGGTTTCGGCTCACCGCGGCTCAGCGGGGCGGTGGCACTAGCTCACGTGCACCACCATCCCACGGGTACACCATCCCACGGGCACAGTGCCCTCTCATCGGGAGGTTGAGCGGGGAACGTTGAGCCGGGAACATCGTTCGCTTAGCTGTCCCGGCGAGAAGAGTCGTTGACGGCACAGGATGAATGACACCGTGCCCGGCATGTCGGAAGAACAACCGCAGAGGAACAGCCGTCGCAGAGACCCGGCATTAGCGGGGGATCTGTCATAGGCGCCAACATTCCTGACGTCTCGCAGAATCAGCGACCGGAGGCGCCGAGCAAAGACCGGTATGTCATTGTCGGCGGCTTGCTGGCATGCGAATTGTGGTGCTGGCTGGTGCACTCTTGGCGTGCTCGGGCGGTCAGCAGGGTATGGTTGCGGATGATGACTCCGGCTCCGGGGGTGAGTGTCCGGCTGCCAGCCGGTCTGCGGTCGTTGGCCGCGCCGGCGGCACCCGGACCGCTCAACGTGGCCGTTCCGCTCGCCGATGGGCTCAGGTTCTTAGCGCGATAATTCGTCGCTCGCAGCTTCGCTGCACGAGCCGGCGCGAACTCCGAGATTCGCCGCAGCCAAATGTGCACATGGACCCAGACTGAACCTGGCCGCTTCCGGGCTGCTGGCCGCAGCGGTCCGCCACCATCCGGCCGCGTCGCCGAATACCGCGGCGGGCACCCACGAGGCCATGTTATTGCGGTGCCTGCCAGCAGGAGCGTCGGCCAGGCGACCGATCAGATCCGCCAGGTCGCCGAGCAAGGCATCGTCAAGGACGGCAGCGCGGTCCCCGGCCAACCGGTCTTGGACCCATCCGTACCCGGGGCCACCAAGCGGACCATGGGCGATGATCGCAGGAACCGGGCAGTTCCTGCGGCGTAGCTCGGGCATGCGGCTAGCCGGGGGTCCGGCTGGCTGCCCAGATCACGCATCTAGGACCACGGCTACCTGCGGGCCTCGGCCAGCGCGGCACGGACGGCACCGGCCTCCGCGGGCTGGCCGACCTCGTCGTCGAAGGATCCGTAAGGGGTGGCGTATACCGGGGTCGCTGGCTGCTGGCGCCATCCTTCGGCGAGCGGGCCGGAGTCGACGGCGCCGTAGCCGATCGAGTCGAGGAACGCGGTCACTGCGGACTTCGCGGCCGGATCGTCGCCGGCGATGGGCAGGAACGTGCGGTCGGCGGCGCCGGCGGGTCGGCTCAGTGACCGCAGGTGCTTGAAGAAGATATTGTTGAATGCCTTCACGACGCGGGAGGTCGGCAGCTGCCGCTGCAGCAACTCGCTGCTGGTGACCGACCCGCTGTCCAGGTCTGCGATCTGCCCGTCGCGTTGCGGGTAGTAGTTGCCGGTGTCGATCACCACCTTGCCGGCCAGCGGCTCGACCGGGACGCTGGAATATGCCATCAGCGGGATCGTGACGACCACGATGTCGCCAGCGGCGGCCGCCTGCGCGCCGGTGGCGGCCGTGGCGAGCGGACCGAGTTCGTCGACGAGTTCCTGCAGTGTGTCCGGGCCGCGCGAGTTGCTCAGCACCACCGGGTGTCCGGCCGCCACGCTGAGCCTGGCTACTGTGCTGCCGATGCGTCCGCTGCCGATGAATCCCACAGTTGTCATGCAGGCGGCAACTGCCGACGACCGGCGATCATTCCGTCCTTGGATTGCCGAGTCCAGCGGACCGCAAACCGGGTCCCGCCTAAGCCCTCCGTGCGGCGGGTCCGGTCGGCGCGCCAGCACCAGGAGCGCACCGGGCGAGCGAGCCCGCAGCACGGCCCCCATCCGGCGATCGGGCTCCACCGCCAGCACGCGGGAGACCCTGCGCAGCAGCACCCGGTCAGCAGGCCGGTGCCAGCCGCCAGGTCGACAGCGACCCGACAGTTCGCGGGCAGCAGCCAGCCGACCGCAGCTCAGGCGGCGCGGGACCCAGCCGGTCGTAGTTGTCCGCAATCGCCCCGAAGGACATCGCACGATCACCGGCCACCGCTGAACGCTAACCCGTCCGGCGAATCCCTGGCAGTCCAGCCTGGGCGAATCCCCGGCGGCCCGGTCTGGCCGAATCCGACACAGCCCAGCCTGACGGTACGGTCGGCCGGTCAGTAGGTTTGAGCACACCGGCCATCCAGGGGAGGCAGTCAATGGAGCAGGATTCGCGCCAGATGACCCGCGGGACCGCGCTGTGGCACCCGTTCGCGAACATGGCAGCCTTGGCGGGCAATGCCATCACCATCGTCCGCGGCGCTGGCTCTTCCGTTTTCGACGCTGAAGGACGGGAGTACCTGGACGCACTGGCCAGTCTCTGGTACTGCAATGTCGGGTACGGCCGGGCGGAGCTTGCCGACGCCGCCGCGGCGCAGATGCGGCAGATCGCCGGCTTCCATACCTTCGAGTACTACACCAACCTGCCAGCCGAAGCGCTCAGCCACCGGATCGCGGAACTGGCGCCGATGCCGGGCGCCAAGGTCTTCCTGACTCCCGGCGGCGGATCAGACGCCGTGGACACGGCCGGCAAGCTGGCCCGCGCCTACTGGCGAGCGATCGGGGAGCCGAGCAGGCAGGTGATCATCTCCCGCGCGCATGCCTACCACGGCATGAACGCGTACGGCACGTCGCTGGGCGGCATCCCGCTGCTCACCGAGGCGTTCGCAACGCTGGTCGGCCAGGTTGAGCAGGTGCCCTGGGACGACCCCGCCGCTCTGGAGAAGACAATCCAGTCCATCGGAGACAGCAAGGTTGCGGCGTTCTTCTGCGAGCCGGTGATCGGGGCCGGCGGGGTGTACCCGCCACCGGAGGGATACCTGAGCGCGGTCAGGGAGATCTGCCGCCGGCATGACGTGCTGTTCGTGGCTGATGAGGTGATCACCGGTTTCGGCCGGGTCGGCGACTGGTTCGCCAGCGGCCGGTTCGATCTTGATCCAGACCTGATTACCACGGCGAAGGGGCTCAGCTCGGGCTATCTGCCGATCGGCGCGGTTATCGCCGGTCAGCGGGTCGCCGAGCCGTTCTGGCGTAGCGGTTCCGGCGAGGTGTTCCGGCACGGCTACAGCTACTCAGGGCACCCCGCGTCCGCCGCCGTCGCTCTAGCCAACCTCAACCTGATCGACCGTGAGCAGCTGATTCCGCAGGTCGCCAGGCTGGAACCTGTGCTGGCCGCTGCGCTGGCTCCGCTAGCCGATCACCAGCTGGTCAGCGAGGTCAGATCGGGTACCGGGCTGCTCGCTGCGGTGGAGATCGAGCCGGAAGCCCGGACCGCCGATCCCACGCTAGGCCAGCGCCTGGTACGCGCCATCATGGAGCGCGGCGTGATCACCAGGCTGCTGCGCGGCGTTGCGCTCCAGGTCTCGCCGCCGTTCGTGATCACCGAGCCGGAGATCAGCCGGATCGCCGAGGCGTTCGCCGGCGGGTTGGACGCCGTCGCCCGCTGACGGCGGCCAGCGTCGCTATCAGCGGCTAACCAGCCGGTCCGGTCAGCCTCTGAACGCCTGGTATTGCGCGAGCGCGAACGAGTAGAGCCCCGCGCCTTTGCTCGGCAGTGTCTTGTAGTAGTAGTCGAAGAAGAAGACACCGTGCTTGTCGAAGATCCCGAAGGTCGCGGGGAATTTCCGGTTCTGGGAGACGCAGACCTGGCCGCTGGGACCGAGCTTCGGGCGTTGTACACCATCAGCCGAGATGCCCGCCAGTACCCGGTAGCGCACTGACCGTCGTTAATGCTCCGATTGGAGGCCCAGCCGACGGGCCAGATACCAGGAGAAGTAACCGGTGTACTTGCGCTGCAACTCAGGACGCCGCCAGTCACGGCCGCTGATGGTGCCGCGGCAGGACGCCGCTCCGCACCGGCATTCCATCTCCTCGTCTGAGTCGTCGAACAGCGCGTAATCCGTGGTCAGTTCCTCGCCCGGGCCGATGTCCCGCATCGCCACCAGCACGATGTTGCCTGCGAAGCCGACATTGGGCTCGCACGAATGGTTAATGAAGAGCATGACTGACTCGTACTCGGCATCCTCGAGCGCGACCAGATGAAAGCCGTCGGCGATCTGGACGTCGGAGTTGCGCAGCAGTTCCGGCAGGGCCGCCAGGGTAGCCGTGTCGACGATGTGGCCGCCTTTGATCGCCACGATCTCGTCCTTGCCGATCGCCGTAGCCGCAATGAGGCCGCGCCCGGCGATGCCGCTCGGCCGGCCCTTGAGTACCTTGGGCGAGATGTAGCTTGAGAGCACCAGCTGACCGTCCTTTCCTTGGGGTTTCCATCATGATCGAAGAAGTTTGCCGCCATGGCTGTGCCGCGGACAGCGGCCGGGCTGCGGTCGGTGCCGTCGGCGGCATGGCTGGGCACGATGAGTAGTCCGGCGGCGGCAGTGGGGAGCTTCGACGCCCTGCGGGCCGAGGGCGACCGGTTGGAGGAGATCCTGGCTGGCCTGGATGAGGCGCAGTGGTCGGCGGCGTCTGGGGCCGCGGGTTGGTCGGTCGCCGACGTGGTGCTGCATCTGGCGCAGAGCGAGGAGGCGGTACTCGCCAGCCTGGCCGGGGCCAGTCTGGGTCTGCGGCCCGCGGCTGGCCAGGCACTGGATCAGGTCATGGACGAGTGGGTGCGGGCGGAACGGGCGGCGCCTGCCCTGGTCTTCGCGCGCTGGCGTCAGGCCAGGTTGGCGGCTGTGACCGCGCTGCGCGCTGCCGACTCCGACCGGCCGCTGAACTGGGTGGAGGCGCCGCTGAAGCCGGCCACGCTGGCGACTACCCGGCTGGCTGAGCACTGGGCGCACGGCCTGGACATTACCGGGCCGCTTGGCATCTCCTTCGCTGACACAGACCGGCTGCGCCATATCGCCTGGCTCGCTCATCGCTCGCTGCCCTACGCCCTGGCGCTGGCTGGGCAGCAGCCGGCCGAGGTGCGGTGCGAGCTGACAGCCCCGGACGGCCTGACGCAGTGGCGGTTTGGGCCGTCCGAGGCCGAGTCCGCGATCACCGGCGCGGCCGGAAGGTTCTGCCGGGTGGCGGCCCAGCGGTTGCCGTCTGACCAGGCTGGACTGCGCACCACCGGCCCGCACGGCGCCGCGGCGCTGCGCGTCTTGCGCACCTACGCTGCTTGACTGAGAGGTGGTCAGCCCGAGCGAGTGAGTAGCTTGGGCAGGAAGACGGCGACGCCCACGCCAACGGCGGCCGCCGCAGCGATCAGCACTGCTCCGGCGGCGGTGTCCTTGGCGATCTTCGCTAGCGGGTGGAACTCCTCGGTACACAGGTCGGCGAGCGCCTCGACGACCGTGTTCAGCGCCTCGGCCGTGAGCACCATGCCAATGGCAAGCAGGACACAGGCCCAGTCCACGGCACTGATCCGCAGGATCAGGCCGGCGATCACCGCGGCCAGCGCGGCGAGCAGGTGGACCCGCATGTTCCGCTGCGTGCGCACCGCGTACCAGACCCCCTGGCCGGCGAACGAGAAGCTGCGGAAGAAGCCAGGTCGCGTACCGCCTGGCCAGTGCGAAGCGCCGCGATCAGGACTCATCGGCACCGCCGTAGAAATGCGCGTACTGCCACACTCCGCCGGAGAGCAGGACCGCATCGGTCATCGCGCCGAACCGGCCAGGCGCCAGCGCTGACACGTCGAGCCGCTGCGGTGCGCCGGTGATCCAGTCAGCCAGTGCCTGGCCGTCAAGCGAAACCCCAGACCAATCGGCGAAACGGATCGCCCGGACGATGCTCCGGCGCGCCAGCACGGTCCGCAGCTCATCGGCCTGAACGGACTTGAACAGGCCGGCCGCCCGGCTCGATGCCTGACTGCCGGCCGTCGCCCGCTCCACCACCACGACCGACCGGCCGGTCATCGCACAGTGCAGAGCAGTGCTGAGGCCAAGTGCCCCGGCGCCAATAACCACGATGTCGGCCTTCACCACGCCAGTGTGCCGGACGGTCACCGGTCATCGGGCTGGCTTTCGATCTGTCCGCGGCGGTCAGGGGTCAGTGCACCGGGACCGTCGGCGGCAGCTCGTAGATGGTTATGCCCGCTCGGTGCACAATGAGTTCCCACGTCGGTGAGTGCGCCAATGCGGTGAGCAGGATGGTGAAGCTGTCGGGAGCTGTGACCCCGTAGGCCCGGTTGTAGGCAATCATGCTCGGTGTGACGATGACGTACGCAGGTTCGGTGCCGTGGGTCTGCTTCCTTGAGTCGGCAGCGATTGTGCTGGCGATTGCCGGTGTGACCGGCGCTTTCCTGAGCAGGCTGTAGCTGCCGAGGATCCTGGTCAGCGGAAACAGATCGTATTTGCTCGTGTCGGCCAGGGGAGCGTTGTCAATCGCACAGTAAACCGGTCCGGGGACCGCGCTCTCCAGGAAGGACAGGACCGTGGCGACCTCCGGCTGTGGCATCGCGTTGAAGCTGTCGTCTCCGAAGAAGGCGGGAAAGAACAGGGCGACCGCAACGCCGAGGGCAAGTGGTGGGCGCAGCACTGCCCAGCTGAGTCTGGGCGGGCGCGGGCTGGCTGGCTGCGCTGTTTCGCGCTCAGCGGACCGATCCGGCGCTGACCTACTAGCGGATAGGCCAGGCGCGGGTGCCAGCGCCTCAGCGGATCGGCCAGGCGCGGGTGCCAGCGCCTCAGCGGATCGGCCAGGGACGAGTGCCAGCGCCGCGAGTGCCGCGGTCCATGGCAGCGAGAAGAGGTAGACCCGCAGGATGCCTTCCTGGCCGTAGGCCTGCGCGGCTAGTACGACGATCGGGGAAAACGCGAGCAAGGCCAGGGCGCGCACGTTCCGTCCCGATCGGCGGCGCAGCCAGAGTCCAACCGCGGCAAGGACCCACATGCCCCCGGCCAGCAGTTCAGCGCAGCGTTCGATGAACTGCTGGCTGCCTGCCACATTCCCCAGCACGAAGGCTGGCGGCGCAGCGTTCCTGAAGAAGTCACCGATCGACTTGAGCAGCCCGTAATGGCTGTTCACGTAGCTGAAGCGGGGCAGCAGGTAGCCGACGGCGACGGCCGCGAGCACGAGGGGGAGCCAGCGCGGTCGCAGATATCCGGCGACGGCCAGAGCGCCGAGTTGGACTAGGAGGATATAGGGGGAAAGCTCGTGCGAGAAGGTCAGGACGAGGTAGCCGAGAACGACGGTGACGCAGATCAGAACGGTGAATCTGGCCGGCACCCGCGGTGGCCCAGGCGCCGCCTGGTCTGCCTGGCCCGCCTGGTCTGCATGTTCTGTTTGGCTTGCCTGGCGTGCCTGGCCTACCGCGTTGGTCGGCGGCGTCCGACCTGACCGCTGGCTGGACCGGCTCAGATAGAGCCAGCGCATCGCCAGCGCCATGATTCCGAGGCTGAGCAGCGTCCCAAGCGCCTGCGGGGAGAAGTAATCCTGGGCAATCCAGTTGCTGGCCGAGAACAGGAACAGTGCCAGCCAACGTTGCCTGGTGGTCAGGGACAGCGCGTCGTAGATGAGGTATAGCAGCGGCAGAGCCGCTAGCTCGAACACGAGCTGCGCCCATTTGGCGTAGCCGAGCGGGCCACCCACCCCGGCCACCCGCCCGAACCAGGCCGCCAGCGCGAAGAAGCCCGGCCAGTTCTGATAGATGTCGATGTGGCGGCTCAGATGGCCGTGCCGGCTGACGTACTGGACGACTCCGATCGTCTTGTAGAGCCAGGAGTACCGGCCCTCCGAGTACACCAGGGGAGCAGTCCCGTAGAGCATGACCACAAGCGCGACCGCGTGCGCGGACATCCGCCCGCCGGATATGCGGTCGCTGGCCAGTTGCATTGCGGCCGAGACGACGAGGAGAGCGACCCCGGCGTAGTAGACAATCGGCAGTGCGGCCGGCAGCCCATAAGGTCCGATCGTCGTCACGTTCGTCCGGCTGACGCCAACCGCCCACAACACCACGCTGACCGGGAGCACGACGTCGCTGGCATGCAGTCGCGCGCGGCTAGCCGCTGGCGGTACCTGGAGGGTCATCGCCAGGCGATCGCTGCGGGCGGCGGTCATCGCACACCGGCCGAAGACTCGGTCACCTGATGCGCGGCCCGCCAGTAATGCAGCGCGCCAGCCAGAACTCCCCGTGCCTCGGTCAGCATCAGCCGCTTACTCCCCGTCTCCAGGTGGCTTACTTGCGCCGCCCGCTGTGCGCGGCCAAGCACGACTCCGACCTGGCGGAGGCCGTGCCTGATCAGGGCGGTCTGTAGGTCTCGGTTCGGCACGTGCTTGGCCAGGTAGGCACCGAGCCCGTGGCCATAACTGTAGATCTGCTCGCGAAGTGGGCGGGTTTCCTCGCCGTACAGGTGCCAGACGAGGGCGGACGGCAGATAGCAGATCCGGCCATTGGCCAGAATGATCCGGAGCAGCATGTCCAGATCCTCTCCCCCTCGGCCAGGGGCCCCCGCGCCAAGCAGCGGATCGAAGTTCCCGACCGGGGCCAGGGCGCTGTGCCGGACAGCGAAGTTGGCACCTGTTCCGAAGATCCCGGCACGGAACGGGTAGAGCCCCGAGGGCTGCCGGTGCGCCGTCAGGTCGTAACGGCGGGGTTCGAAGACGTCACCCCACCCGTAACGCGCGTCGAAGTAACGCTCGGAACTCGTATCAAGCGAGCCAGAGATGAGCAGGCCGGTCACGCATACCGCCTCAGGATCGGCCGCGAATCCGGCGGCGATCGCGGCTGGCCAGTCCGGGTCGATCAAGATGTCATCGTCGGTGAAAGCCACCAGGTCGAACCTGGCGCGCGTCAGGCCGTGGTTGCGCGCCCTGGACAGGCCGGGACGTGGCTCGCACGTGTAGCGGACCCGGGGGTCGTCCCTGGCCAGGGCGGTCACGAACGCCTTGGTGGCGTCCCCGGTCGGCGCGTTGTCCACGACCAGGATCTCGAGTGGGTGGTAGCTGACCCGCTGCAGCGTGCGCAGGCTCTCCCGCAAGCCGGCCGTGCGGTCCCTGGTGCAGATCACGACGCTGACCCCGGCACCGTGATCGGGGAATCGCTGCGGGCAGGCCACCTGCGCTGCCCATTGCGCCTCGGCATCGGGTTCGCTGGCCGAGCTATCCCATTGGGCATGGCGGCTCAGTGACTGCGCCAACGTCGTCTGCGCCGCAGTCCTAACTCGCGCGGTCAAGGTTTCCTGCGGCGCGGCGGCGACCCAGACGAAGCCGAGCGGTGCCCGGTGCATCCGGACCAGGACCCGCGCCTGGCAGTGGTCGGCCCGCGGCGGACCAAGCACGCCAGCGGCTGGCCGATCATCGTCTAAATCGAGCGACCCGACCCAGGTCGATGGCCCCTTCGTCACCCGGTGCCGTCCAGTGACGACGGGCGCGCTTTCCAGGCAACTGGCCTGCGCCGGTGCCGACGCGACATGCCGAGGCCCAGGCCAGCCAGGCTCAGCCAGGCCTCGACCAGGAACAATCCAAGCGGGTGCCACGCGTGTGCCCACAGTGTGGTCGTCGCCAGGAGCGTCAGCACGACAATGCTGAGCACCATGGACATGGCCGCCTCGGACCAGCGTGCCAGCTGGGGCCAGTTGGTCACGATCGCACGCCCAGGGACGAAGAAGGCAAATCCGAGCGCGAGCAGGATCCGCGGCAAACCTGACCGGTCCGCGTAGGTCAGCGCGATCAGGCCGACCGCGATCAGAACCGCAAGCAGGTCGAGCATGTCGCCGAGCTGGGATTCGGGAGGATTGCCTTGGTCTGGCACAATCATCAGTCTGGCCTAGATTCGCACATAACGCTGGCTGGTCCGCAAAGTCTGGATCATGTTAGCGCGGCACGGCTTTGGCCGGGTATCGGAACGCTCGCCGGGTATGGCAATTCACACTGCTACCATGCCTCTGTGCGTCTCAGGTGGCCGTCCAGCACACGGGCTTCGGCGGCGTCAGGCATGCGGTACCTACGGAAGTGGATCTCGTGAACGAGCGACGGGCCCTCGCACTTGCCGCTGTGGCAGTGGTCGGTGGGGTGGCACTGTGGGGGATGTTCTCCACTCGAGCAGGCAGTCAGGCGCTGCAGGGCGGATACAGTCCACCGCCAGCGTCGGTGCGCCCGGCACCCGTTCCGAAGGGGTATCGGCCGGTCTTCGACGCACGTTTCTCGGGTTCGGCCCTAGATACCTCGGTATGGGCCACCTGTTATCCGTGGGCCAAGCCACGGGTCGGTTGCTCGAATTTCGCTAACACCGAGTACCAGTGGTACCTGTCGTCCCAGGACCAGGTGTCTGGCGGCACATTGCGTCTGGTGGCGCAGCACGTTCCCACCGCTGGCCGGGACGCGCACAACGCGCCGAGAGCATACGACTGCCGCTCCGGCATGGTCACGACCTACCCGAGCTTCCGTTTCGAGTACGGATTCGTGCAGGTCGTCGCAAGGGTTCCGAACGGAGCGGATCTGTGGTCGGCGCTGTGGCTGGCGGCGGCGAATCTTAAGTGGCCGCCCGAGATAGACATTCTCGAGCAATGGGCGAACCGCTCCGGGCTGTACTTTCACCCGGCCGGAGGGAGAAGGGGAAGTTCATTTCCGGCCACGGCAGACCTGTCCGTGGGCTGGCACATCTTCAGCCTGTTGTGGACCCCGTCCCAGCTGACCTGGTATATCGACGGGCAACCGGAGTGGACCGTCCGCGAGGACATACCCCACCAGCCCATGTACTTCATCGCCAATGTGGCCGAGTACCGGTCTCCTCATGATGTTTCGGCGCCGTGCACCGGCACGATGTTCATCCGCTCGGTCAAGGTCTGGCAGGCCTGAGGCAGGGCGAGTCGCGAGCTGGCGGCGGATCGGAGTTGCACCGACGGGTCGTTTGGCGCTGCTAGCATGCGAGCGTCCGGGATCGACAGCTAGTCGGCAAAGATCCAGGTCCCAGCCGTATGAGGGTGGTGTAGGTGAGGGAGCGGCAAGTCGTCGCAGTGGCCGCGGTGGCCGTCGTGTCCGCGCTGGCGCTGTGGGGACTCTTCCCGGCAGGCGGAGGCGGGCCAGCACTAGCCAAGTCCGACCGGCGGATACACATGGTGGATCCGCTGCGCCGGTCAGCGCCCAATCCGGTGGTCCTGGGCAAAGGGTGGCGGCTGGCCTTTGACGCTGGCTTCTCCGGCTCGGTATTGAACACGTCGGTCTGGGCCACCTGCTTTCCGTGGAATGACGTGCCTACCGGCTGCCGGAATTTCGGCGAGAGAAATGAGCACCAATGGTTCCTGCCGTCCCAGGACCAGGTGTACGGCGACGCTCTGCATCTGGTAGCGCAGCCAATCCCAACCGCTGGCTTCAATAAGGCTGGCCAGCCGGAAGAGTACAGCTGCCGCGCAGGCATGGTGACCACGTACCCGAGCTTCCATTTCGAGTACGGGTACGTGCAGGTGGTCGCTCGGATGCCATCAGATCCAGGCCTGTGGTCGGCGCTGTGGCTGGTGGCCGCGAACCTGCGCTGGCCGCCTGAGATAGACATCGTCGAGCATTGGGCAGCCACCCGCACCGGCGTGTATTACCACCCGGTCGGAGCTGCGAAGACTGGCTCACGGCCGGATCCGCCCGGCCTCTTCGTGGGCTGGCACACCTTCAGCCTGTTGTGGACCCCGTCCAATCTGACCTGGTATATCGACGGACAAGCGGTCATGACGGTCAGCCAACATATACCGCACGAACTCATGTACTTCATCGCCGACCTGGCTGACTCGTGGCTGCCCGGGGGCTGCACCGGCACGCTGCTTATCCGCTCGGTCAAGGTCTGGCAGCACCACGGCGGGACGGGCTCACCCGGCGGCGCCTGAGGCACGGCCGCCACAAATACCACGCCATCAATGCGGCACGCTGTGAACGCCGCGCGCCATCAACGGCACGCGCCATCAATGCGGCTAGTCCTGCGGGTCTAGCCGATGTCCGGTCAGTTCTGCAGGCCGCCACGGTGGCCTGAGGTGTTACTGACCTCCAGCGGAGTGCGCTCCTGAGCCGCCTGGGGTATGTACAACACGGCCGCTGGCCGGGCGTTGTCCGTTAACCTGAACTGCTGCTCGCGGGCGGGTGCACGCACCGTGCGCGGGTCGATGGGGCACGGACGGCGTCGCTCGGTAAGGATGGTTCGCAAAACCCGCAGACCATCGCTGAAAGCATTTAGATTACTCACCCCGTGGATTCGGGAATGCTCGAAGCTGGGGACCTCAGCGACCCGGAGCGCTGCCTTGGCGATGCGAATGTTGAGCAGCGTATCGACCTCGAAACCGTCGCCCCAGATCCGTCCATTGCGATCGGCCGCTGGCGGTTCGGCGGTGTCGATCTCGAAGACCGGCAAGATCCGCCGCCAGAAAACGTTAAATCCGTAGCAAAGATCTGTGTACTTAGTGTCGTAACAAATGTTGACCAGAGCGCAGAGCATGCGGTTGCCGAGACTACGCAGGCGGGTGATGTCGTTGCTCCCGGCACCCTTGGCGAACCGTGTCCCCTTGGCGAAGTCGGCGCCGTTGAGCAGTGCCTGTACGAACCTGGGGATCTCGCTGGGGTCGGCCGAGCCATCGGCGTCGATCATGGCGATGATGTCGCCAGTCGCGACCGCGAAACCGCAGGCAAGAGCATTCCCCTTACCTTTGCGGGTCTGCATCACGATGCGTACTTCAGGCCTATGCCGACGAGCAACCTGCAGCGTATCGTCCGCGGAGTAGCCATCTACCAGGATGACTTCGTGAATACCCGGTGGCAGCCGTGCCAGCACGTGCGGAAGGTTGCGCGCCTCGTTCAGCGTCGGGATGACGACAGAGACCCGCGCACCGGGCACCTCATTGCTTAACCGTGCTGCCATGGTCGTCCTTTGCCGGAGGGGTTTGCCGGGAAGGGCAAGTCATGCGGAGTGAAGCGGAGCTAGCTGTCGCGGACCGGCAACACGAACCAACCCTCGTGCACCGGCCACTGGCAGACGAACGCTGAGGCAGACGGCCACACTCGCCTGCACAAAGTTCCCACCACCCTCGGGATCTGAGTGCCAGTGATCGAGCGCGGCAGCTATTTGCCGATCATCGACGCCTTCCGCTGGATAAGCGTACATGATGGGTCCGGACGCACTTGATACCGACATGTGCTGTTCAGTGGTTAGACGCTCAGGCTGGCATGACGGTTGGCAACTTGCTGCGCGTTTAACGGATCGTACACAGAAAAACACATATGGTGGTTTCGGACGGCCCGGTACAGACTCTGGCCGGTAGTGATGGAGTGATGAGACACCCATGAGTGGCACGGCGTCGGTACGAGTGACGGTCATCACGCCGGCCTACAACGTTGGCCGGTACATCGGCGAGGCGATCGACTCGGTGCTTGGCCAGAGGTTTCGTGACTTCGAGTATCTGGTGGTCGACGACGGCTCCACCGACCAGACCGTGGACGAGGTCAGCCGACGCGTCGAGATCGATCCGCGGGTTCGGCTGATCACGCAGCAGCACGGCGGCCCCGCGAATGCCAGGAATACCGCTATAGCGCAAGCTCAGGGCGACTTCATTGCCTTCCTCGACGGCGACGACCGCTGGCACGCTAACTTCCTGGAAGATCAGCTCGCGCTGATTGAGTCGGTCAGCCCCGACGTGGCCGCGGTTTTCGGCCGGTCCCGGGTGATGTCAGAGGGCGGGCGGGTCTACCTGCTCCGGTGGCAGCGCTCAGGTCGTTACGACTACGACGACATGCTGGTCCAGTCGTGTCCGCCCCGGACCGGCAGCTCGTTGCTGATCAAGAAGAGCGCCTTTGACGTGGCTGGCGTCTTTACGCAGGTCAAGACCATTCAGGATCTCGACATGTGGCTTCGGATCCAGCGTGACTCGGGGATGCCCTACTTCTGGGGCAACAGCGCGTACCTGCTTGACATCCGGGTCAGGTCCGGGGCGATCAGCCGCGACCTACGCCACCGGTTTGAGTGCCTCGATGTTCTGATCCGCGAGCATGCCCCGGGACTTCAGCGCTATCCGCGGGGCATGGCGTACGTGCGGGCCGCCGTCTTCGCCTATCGGGCCGGCGCCGACGAATTCGCCCAACGCTGGACACAACTCGCTCGACAGGCAGGCGTGCTCAGGCTACTGCGCGATCCCTACGGCCGGCGGTTGCTCGGCTGGAGCGCCCTGCGCCCAGCTCAGCGGAGGCTGCTTCGTCATTGCGACCAGCTGGTTCGCTCGCTGGTGGGGCGAGCGATCGGGGAGGTAAGCGGTCTGCTGCGCTAAGCGCCTCCGCTAGGTGGGCATCACCCCTGGTCCAGGGGTCCGGGCATCACCCCTGGTCCAGGGGTCCGGGCATCACCCCTGGTCCAGGGCGGCGGACGCCGGCCTGGCGGCCGACAGCAGCTTGCCTGCCCGCGCGATCGTCGGGAGTCGCGCGATCGCGACCAGCAAGTTGCCGCCCGCCCAGGCGAGCCCGACGCCGTCAATCCCCATGGGTCCCAGCAGCAGCCAGCTGCCACCAAGCACGAGCACGGCCAGAGCCAGCTGGGTCAGTGCGGCCCGGCCGACCCGGCCAGCTATCCGGTCCAGTGACCAGGTGAGCACCACCAGGCAGCGGGGCAAGGTGGCCAGCGCGAGCAGCCCAAGCAGCAGGGAGGCGTGGACGGCGTACTGGTGCCCGTAGATGCTCAGGATTGGGCCTGCCGCTAGGAGCAGCACGGCCGCGCCAGGTACCGTGACCACGGCGCACCTGATCAGCACGCCCCTGGTGAGTTCCGCCAGCCGGTGCGGGGCCGCCGAGCCTTCGAACAGCAGGGACGTGCCGAAGTTGACTGCCACTAGCTGCAGCCCCGCGCCGATCGTCCAGGCGATATAGAAGTCGCCGTTCGCCGCTGCCCCCAGCGTGGACAGCACAAGCAACGGCAGCAGGTTTCCGTACGCCTGGGCGAACAGCGAGCCCAGGTAATCGACGGAGGCATGCCGCACGACCTGGCGAGCTCGCAAGGTGGTGTCAGCGGGCGCCGGAACCCGGTCTCTCAGATAACGGCGGAAGATGAGCCAGTTGACGGCCGGAACGGTGACGGCCAGCGGAATCACCCAGGACACGAAGATGCCGGTCGAGCGCAGCATCCCGGCGACGCCGATCAGCAGGATCAGCTTGAGCACGCCGTAGCCGGTGTTCTCCACTGGGACGATGACCGCGCGGTGCAGTCCGGTGAGAGCGGCGTCCTGGAGCGCGAACACTCCCCAGACGACTGTCGCGGCAACGAACATAGCCGCTAGCGGCGCAGAGGCACCGACGAAGTGCCACTGCGCGTTCAGCGCAGGCAGCACCAGGACGAACGCCAGACCGCCAATCAGGGCGGCAATGGAACTCGCGAGGTAGCTATAGGAGATCAGATGGCCCGCCCGCGCGCCCGCTTGGGGCAGGAATCTGGGCAAGGCGTTGATCAGATTCAGCTGCGCGAGGCTTGACACCAAAATGAGCGCGGCGATAAGCGCCGAGCTGCGTCCCAGCGCCTGCCGGTCGTACAGGTGGGCAGCGACGGCCCAGAAGACGACCCCGACGATCGTGGTCCCGGCGGTGTTGGCCAGCAGCGCATAACCGCTGCGATAGAGCGGATTCCGTAGTGCGCGCAGCACCCGGCCACGGGGGCCGCGCCGACCGCCTCGGCTGTCCCGGACGTGGGCCGGACTAGTCCTCAGATCCTGGGCGGCCACTGGCTATCCGAGCGCGGGCAAAGAGGCTGCCGGAATGTTCGGATGAAGATGCGGGGTTCTGATGAATCCTCCCAAGGTCCCGGCTACCGGGCATAATAGTAGTAGGAGCAGAGGAAACGCCTGCCAAGCGGCACCTGTCGTGAACCCGGGCGGTTTAAAGCACGGGTGGAGACATGGACTCTGGGAAGGTGACCGCGGCAGCTCGGGTATTGCCGCGCCCGGTACTCCAGGCTGACCCGGTGAGCGTAGTCATCTGCGCCTATACCGAGCAGCGATGGGAGCAGACTCGCGCCGCGGTGGGCTCCGTTCTGGCTCAGGGGGCGGCGCAGGTGCTGCTGGTCGTGGATCACAATCCGGACCTGGCTGCGCGAGCACGCCGGGAGCTCCCCGAGGTGACAGTCCTGGAGAGCGACGGTGCGCCAGGATTGTCCGGCGCCCGTAACGCCGGACTCAGGGCCGCCACCGCGCCGATCACGGTCTTCCTCGACGATGACGCCGAGGCGAGGCCCGGCTGGCTGGCGTCCCTGGTTGAGCCTTATCACCGCGCCGACGTGGTGGCCACCGGGGGAAGCGTGCATCCGCGCTGGCCGAAGGCTCGGCCCAGGTGGCTGCCACCGGCTTTCGACTGGGTCGTTGGCTGCAGCTACGTCGGGCTGCCGGATACGGTCAGCCCGGTGCGCAACCCCATCGGCGCCAACATGAGCCTGCGCACCCGGCTGGCACTCGACGTCGGGGGCTTCGACGGGGCGGTGGGACGCGTGGGCAGCCGTCCGCGAGGCTGTGAAGAGACCGAGCTAGCGATCCGGCTCACTGCCCGTCGGCCGGGTTCGGTCGTGTTGTACGTGCCAGCCGCCGGCGTCGATCATCACGTCGGGCAAGAGCGGCTCAAGGCCGGCTACTTCCTGCGTCGATGCTGGCACGAAGGCAGATCGAAGGCCATCGTCGTTCGGCTGGTTGGCTCGTCAGCCGGACTCGAACGCGAGCGCCGCCAGGCTGCCGTGGTGATACCGGCCGCGCTTGCGAAGGAACTGCGCCGCCTTGCCAATGGCGACTTGAGCGCAGTCTTGAGGATGACCGCGACCCTCGCCGGGCTGGCGGCGGCTTCGGCTGGGTACGTGACCGGTCGGGTGCTGCGCTAGCACCGGTCGGCGGTGCGGGCGGCGAGCGGCCGCACCGCGCTGGCCCGATCCCGAGCCAGTCGGCTGAGCGGGAGGTAGCAGTCGGCATGCCGATGGATCCCAGGCACGCGATCTTGTTCGAGCCGGTGCGGATCGGCCCGAGGACGCTGCCGAACCGGTTCTACCAGGTCCCGCACGCATCCGGATTCGGCTCTGGCCGGCCGCGGGCACAGGCGGCTTTCCGCGGCATCAAGGCCGAGGGCGGCTGGGGCGGGGTCTGCGTGGAGTACGCCGCCGTGTCCCGCGACTCGGACGAGATACCGGAGATCAGCGCGGACCTGTGGGACGACCGGGACATGCGGGCGCTAGCGCTGACCGCCGATGCGGTGCACGCGCATGGGGCACTGGCTGGTCTCGAGCTATTCCATGGCGGCGCCGCCAGCACCAACGGCAGCTCCCGGTCGGTCCGGCTGGCCCCGAGCCAGATCGCCTCTTTCCAGTCGAGCAGCCTGGCCAAGGAGATGACCGCCGACGACATCGCGCGAGTTCAGAGCGACTGGGTGCTGGCCGCCCGGCGCGCCAGGGACGCGGGTTTCGACATCGTCTACGTCTACGGCGCGCACGGGTACCTGCTCACCCAGTTCTTGTCGCCGCGGACCAACCGGCGGACCGACGGGTATGGCGGCAGCCTGGCTAACCGGGGCAGGTTCTGGCTGGAGACCCTGGCCGCTGTGCGCGACGCGGTCGGCGCGGACTGCGCGATCGCGACCAGGATCAGCGTCCATGGCGGCACCGGCCTGCCGGGAATTGAGGTCGATGACATGCTGACGGTGATCGGCATGGCCGCTGCCCTGGTGGACCTGTTCGACCTCACGGTCGGCTCGTGGCCGGAGGACTCGGGCACCTCCCGCTACTACCCAGAAGGTCATCAGCGGCAGTGGACGCACCGGGTGCGCGAGGCGACAACCAAGCCGATTGTCGCCGTCGGCAGGTACTCCTCAGCGGACCTGATGGCGCAGGTGATCAGGTCTGGTGCGGTCGACCTGATCGGCTCGGCCAGGCAGGCGATCGCTGACCCGTTCTTGCCAGCCAAGATCTCCGCCGGCCGGCTGGACGAGATCAGGGAGTGCACCGGCTCGAACGTCTGCATCCTGCGCGAGGAAACGTTCAAGCACGTGGGCTGCGTGCAGAACGCCGCCGCCGGGGAGGAATTCCGCCGCGGCTGGCATCCGGAGCTGTTCGGGCAGGCGAAGAACGCCGACCAGCCGGTACTGATCGTCGGTGCTGGCCCCGCGGGGATGGAGTGCGCGGTGGTGCTCGGCAGGCGCGGTTTGCGCTCGGTGCATCTGGTGGAGGCCGAGCCAGAGATCGGCGGCAGGCTGCGGTGGATCAGGCGGCTGCCGACGCTCGGCGATTGGGGCCGGATCGTGGACTACCGTGCGATCCAGCTCGACCGGCTGCCCGGGATTCAGGTGATCACCGGCCGGCGGCTGACCGCGGCGGAGATCCTCGGCTACGGCGCCGAACTCGTCGTCGTCGCCACCGGATCAACCTGGCGCGGTGACGGGGTTCAGCCCGGCTGCCCGGACCCGATGCCAGGTGCCGATCCCGCCGCCGCGCATGTGCTCACCCCTGAGCAGATCTGCGCGGGCAGGCGCCCGGCTGGTCCGCGGGTGGTCATCTACGACACCGACGGTTATTACGTCGGACCTGGCCTGGCCGAACTACTGGCCGCCGAAGGCTTCGAGGTGACCGTCGTGACCATTTACCCGGTGCTGTCGCCGGTCAGCGACGAGACGCTGGAAGGCGAGATGCTCCGCGAGCACCTGCACCGGGCCGGAATCCAGGTGGTGCACGCGACGACCGTCACCGGCATCGCGGCCGGTCCGGCAGTCGGCCTGCACCGCCTGGTCGGCACCGATCGATACGGCGAGCGGTGGACCATGGCGTGCGACGCAGTCGTGCTGGTCACCCAGCAGGTATCGACCGACGGCCTCTATCACGAGCTGACGGCCGACAGCGCGGCGTTGGACAACGCGGGGATCGGCGCCGTGTACCGGATCGGCGATGCGCTGGCGCCGCGGATGATCTCTGAAGCGATCTTCGACGGGCACCGGCTCGGGCGCGAGATCGACCGGCCGGACCCAGCAGAACCCGCGCCTTACCTGCGTGAAACCGCTGACCTTAGCTTATCGAGCTCAGTTTGACCGAGCGCAGCTTACCGGGCGCGGCTGGCGGACGACCGGTCAGCGCGGCGAGGACACGTCCGGTCAGCGCCACGAGTCGGCGGGGTCCGGCGGGTCGGGCAGGCCGACCTGACGCCGGGCTTCGTCGTCGGAGATCTGCTTGTGGCTGTAGACCTTGGCGGCATAGCGCAAGGCCGCCACCTGCAATAGTTTCATCTCGTTTTCTTTGTCGTACTTCGTCTTGGCCGCGAGGAAATCTAGATACATGGCGTAGCAGAAGAACCAGTACCGCAAGCGGACCAGCGGCGACTCTGTTTGTTCCTTGCTCTGTGCCGAATGAATGACCGCGTCGAACGCGGATTTGACCGAGCCGCCTAGCTTGCTTTCAAGCTCCCTCACGTCGTCTTCGGTCGGCCCGTTCGTCATATTGCGGGTGAGTCTGCCGCGAAGACGGTTCATCGCCCGAAGGGCGTGACCGTCTCTTCGCTGAATGAGGCCGAAGGCCTGGGCCATGTCGACCTTCTGCCGGAATCCGATGCGATCCAGATCAAGAGCGACTGAGTCTGCCGCTGAGATCTCGAGCAGCTGATTAATCAGGCTCTCGGTCCATAGGTGCCCGCGCAGCAGGACTTCGAACGAGCTGTCTGGCGCGAAAAGATGCTGCTCAAATTGCTGCCGGTTGATTGCCAAAGCTACCTCAGTCCGTTGGCACCGCTGGGTGCACGGAGAGCGAGCTTCGTGCTGGCTAGCCTGCTCTGTGCCGCTTCCCCCTTGTAGCAGCCGGATCATAGATCGGACCGGGGATGGGGTCAAGACCCGGCGCTGTCGGGCGTGCCGCTGCGGCCGTACCCGGAGGCCAGCCGGGTGGAAGCGACATCGGCTGGGTTCTGGTTGCCGTGGTTGGTCAGGGTCAGCGGGTAGGGCCGGTCATCGACTAGCGACCGGCTGACCTGCCGCCAGCGCCGCCGACGTCAGTGACGATGACGTGGCCGAACTCGCAATCGCCGGCGCCGCTGGCGTCGGTCCAGCCACCGTCGGCTGGCGTGTTGAACCCGTCCAGATGGGTCCCGGTCAGTGACACGATGACGTACTGGGCGAGGCAGCACGGGTGCCCAGGTGAGCTGATGCCCGGGCGCGCATCTGGTGCAGGCGGCTGACCAGCGGGAGGAAGCCCCGGCGGTAGGCATGCCGGTAGGTCGGCCAGCAGGGATCGGGCTCTGCTGAGTAGCGACAGCGATAACGGCCAGCAAGATCGGCCAGGCGCGGCCTGTGGAACTAGCAGGCAGGTTGCCCCTGTTGTTCATTGATCAGCTTTATTGCGGTGGTCGCGGGCTTGGCAATTGTCGCCGAGTATAGTCCGCTGTTCGCAGGTCCCAGAGTCGCCCCGTTGGTTTCGTTATGGCCAGAATTATGATTTGTAATGCGGTGATAATTTTCTTCCGACTGATTATCTGGCAGAACGGGCGCAATGGCGCTGATGCCGGTTGATCCTCCGGGGTGTACGTCGCGCAGCGAATCTGCAGCCCGTACTCAGGATCTCCTCAGCTGACCGGCCCATGATCGGTTCCGGCGCAGCAGGTCCTGCCGCGCGGGCGGCCCGCCTGGGTGGCCGCGCCCCTGCTGGTCCTTGATCTCAATTGGAGCACTCATGTTCTTTATCTATCTGCGCCGTGAGCTGCGGCGCCGGGCCAGGCAGGCCATCTTGATCGCGCTTGGGCTGGGGATCGGCGTCGGCCTGGTGATCGCCGTGACCGGACTGTCGGCCGGGGTCAAGAACGCCCAGTCGGACGTGCTGCACTCGCTGTACGGGGTCGGCACGGACGTGACGGTCACCCAGCCGGCGGCGGCTGGCACAGGTGGCTTCGGCGGGTTCGGGTTCGGGTTCGGCGGGGGCACCCGCACCCGGCCCGCGGCCGGCACGAAGATCAACAGCAACCGGGTCTCACCTGGCCAGTTTGGGCCAATCAGCACCGCGACAGTAGCCTCGATCGCCAAGCTGAACGGCGTGGCCGCCGCTACCGGCTCGCTGAGCCTGACCGACCTCAAGATCGCCCTGACGATCCCCAGCTTCTCCTCTGGCGGCTTCGGCGGCGGTGCGCCGAGCGGACGGGGGTCCTTCAAGCCCCCGACGACGTTCTCGGTCTCCGGAGTCGATTTGTCGACAGGGGCGATCGGCCCGCTCTCCTCGGGCAAGATCACCTCAGGCCGGACGTTCTCGACGGCCGACGCCAGCTCGGACGTGGCCGTGGTCGACTCGAACTACGCCGCGCAGAACAAGCTGACGGTCGGCTCCAAGATCGCGATCGGCAACTCGGCGGGCAAGGGGACGGACTTCTCGGTCGTCGGTATTGTCAGCACTCCGTCCGGCACCGCCACCGACGTCTACATTCCGCTGGCCAGGGCGCAGGCGCTGGCGGCAATGGCGAACAAGGTCAACACGGTCTACGTTGCCGCGACCAGCGCGACCGAGATCGGCAGCGTGCAGCGTCAGATCAGCAAGCTGATGCCGAAGGCGACGGTGACCACGGCCAGCTCGCTGGCCAGCGAGGTGACCGGATCGCTGGCAAGTGCGTCGAGCCTGTCGAAGAACCTTGGCAGGTGGCTGGCGATCGCCGTGCTCGCCGCCGCGTTCGCGGTGGCGGCCCTGCTGACCATGGCGGCGGTCGCCCGGCGGGTCCGGGAGTTCGGCACCCTGAAGGCGCTCGGCTGGCGGAGCAGGCGAGTGGTCGGCCAGGTGATGGGCGAGGCCCTGGTCATCGGCCTGGTTGGCGGCATCATCGGGGTGGGACTCGGCTTCGGCGGCGCCGCGCTGATCGGCAAGCTGGCGCCGCCGCTGAAGGCCACGATCGGCCAGACCACCGGCTCGGCCACGCCGGGCGGCGCCCGGGTGTTCGGCGGCGGCGGCCTCGGTGGTGGCGGCGGTGGCGGCGGCTTCGCCGGCCGGTTCGCCCGGGTGACCGCCAGCCCGAGCGTGACCGTGCATCTCAACGTCCCGGTCACGCTGAGCGTCATCGGGACCGCGGTGTTGCTCGCCGTCCTCGGCGGGCTGATCGCCGGCGCCTTCGGCAGCTGGCGGGCCGCGCGGCTGCGTCCGGCCGACGCGCTGGCCAAGGTCGCATAGCCGACCGCCCTCCTCCGAATTAAGGGAGCGCAACAACATGTACCAGCTAACCAACGTCACCAAGACCTATCAGAACGGGCGGAACGTCGTGATCGCCCTGCAGGGGGTGGACCTAGCCATCAGCGATGGCGAATGGCTGGCCATTCAGGGACCGACCGGCCATGGCAAATCCACGCTGCTGCAGATGCTCGGCGGACTGGACCGGCCGACGTCCGGCTCGGTCGAGTTCGACGGCCAGGATCTGGCCGAGCTACGAGAGAGTGAGGTGACCGCCGTCCGGGCTAGATCGATCGGGTTCATCTTCCAGACGTTCAACTTGATCCCGACGCTGAGCGCGCTGGAGAACGTGGAGGCCGCGCTTGTCCCGCTCGGCATTCGCGCGGCGGAGCGACGGGACCGCGCCGCGAAGGCACTGGCCGATGTCGGGCTCGGTGACCGACTGCGGCACCTGCCTTCCGAGCTCTCCGGCGGGCAGCAGCAGCGGGTGGCGATTGCCCGCGCGCTGGTCAAGGAGCCGACCGTGCTGCTCGCCGACGAGCCGACCGGCAATCTGGACGAGGAAACCAGGGACGAGATCATCGCGCTGCTTGAGAAGCTGTGGCGAGATCGCGGGCTGACCCTGATCCTGGTGACCCACGACTCGCCGGTCGCCCGCCGGGCGCAGCGGATCGGCGTCATCCGCAACGGCAAGCTCTCGATCAAGCAGGACATCAGGCCTGCTCCGGCTGCCTGAGGCCAGGCAAGCAGACGGGGCGGCCCCGGTGCTCGGGGCCGCCCCGCCTGCGTCAGGACCGGATGATCAGGCGATCACCTTCCAGGTGAAGGTGACCGACCCCTTGGCACCGGTGGTGTCGGTGACGGTCACGTTGACGGTGTGGGTGCTCTTCCGCTTCGGGACGGTGCCGGTGATCAGGCCGGTGGAGGAGTTGATCTTCAGGCCGGAGGGCAGGCCGGTGGCTGTGTACTTGAGGGTCTGGCCGTGCTGGCTGTCGGTCGCGTGGATCTGCAGGCTGACCTTGGCACCCTCCACCGTGCTCTGGTTGCCTGGGTTGGTGACGGTGACGGTGTTGCCGCCGCCGCCGTTGGTGACGATGGCGTGGCTGAATTCGCAGTCGCCGCCGCCGGCTCCGTCGTTGCCCCAGGTGGATTGCATGGCGAAGGTGCCGGTGGTGAGGGAGAGGTTGGCTGCCGGGGCGCCGGGGCCGGAGTTCCAGGCGCACAGGTCGCCGTTTTCGGAGCCGCCGGAGTTGGTCCAGCCGCCGGCCGGGTTCTGGTCGGTGCTGGTCTCGGCGTATTCGTGGCCGTTGACGATGGAGACGCCGTCCAGGGTGCCGGCGCTGCCGCCGTTGACGAAGTTCTGGCCGCAGGAGGTGCCGGCGTCGGTGACGTAGGGCATGTTGGTGAACGCGATGTCACCGTAGGGGGAGGTCACGCCGACGTAGGAGTCGCCGTTCCAGTCGTGCCAGGCGCAGAATCCCTGCTGCATGTAGGAGTCGGGGTCGGTGCCGGTCGGGGAGATGATGTCGTACTGGACGTACCGGTTGGACGCGGCGGTGGTGTTGCCGAAGTGCGCGGCGGCGTTGACGGCCTCGGTGCCGAGCTGGAACGGGGTGGCCGCGGCCGGTGACGCGGCGCTGGTGTCTTCCCAGACGCCGGCCAGCGCGCCGCCGGTCGGGTAGCCGACGTGGAACTGATTGCTGGGCGGGCAGGTCTGGGTGCCGGCGGCGACACCCTGGCAGTACTGGGTCAGCACCCCGGACCACAGCTCACCGCCGGTGCCCAGGCCCTTGAACAGCTGCTGGAGATAGGGCGCCATCCCGTTGGGGTCACCGGTCAAGGTGATGTCACCCTGGCCGTTGGTGCTCTGGTTGCCCCACTGGGAGCCGTAGAAGACCAGGTAGACCTTCTGCGGGCCGTCGGTGACACCGATCCCGTCGATGCCGCCGCCGTAGGACAGGTCGCTGGCCGACAGGGCCGGCCTGACGCCCGGGTGCCGCAGCGCCCAGGCGTGCATCTTGGCCAGCTGAGCACGCATCGGCACCACGCCGTGCCGGTACGGATGATGGTAGGTGGGGGAGTAGGGATCCGCCGAGGAGTACATCCTGGCGATCACGCTGGCCGGCGTCGGCGCTGGCCGGGGCGCGGCCACGGCTCCGACGGAATACTGGAGGCCGGCCGCAAGCGCCACCGCGGTAAACGCGGCGGTGCCGGCTCGGACGGCCCATCGGCGGGCTGGGGCTGGCAGGCTCATGCTGCACCCTTTCTGCTCTTCCTAGCCGTGCTGGCCTGCTCAGGCCCGGTGCCCGCTCAGGCCAAGGCAGCACCACGCCGTGCCGCCTGGCCTGAACGTAACTACACGGAAAAACACGGTCAAACCAGATGCCAGCCTGACGACCGGCAGTACGGGGAGAATAGCGGACCGGCGGCGGACCAGGGACGCGTCTGGCCGGGCGGTCCTGCGGACCGCCCGGCCAGGCATCGGCGTCAGTGCGTGCTGACGTCGTCGAACAGGGTGTACGTCGGGTCGGCTGGGTAGTTGTCGTCGTGGCTGGTCAAGGTGAGGGTGTACTTGTCATTGCTGACGAGCGTTGCGTTGACCTGCCTCCAGCCGGAGGTGGGGTTAACGCAGGTCTTGGCGAGGATTGTGGTGGTGTGGCCGGTGGTGACATTCCGCAGGGTGGCCGTCGCCCAGTCATAGGTCACCGTGTCTGGGCAGGTCACGTCGTACCAGAAGGTCAGCGTGGCGCCGCCGGTCGCGGTGAAGGTCTGGGCGATGTTGGAGCTGCCGTTGGTGGGTGAGGTGGAACCCGCACGGGCGGCGTAGTTGCCGGAGTGCTGGCCGGACGAGACGATCGAGGTGGCCGCGCCGCTGGTGGTCCAGCCGGAGAAGGTCCCGGTCTCGAACCCGCCGTTGACGATGACGTTGGTGCCGCCTGAGGGGTTGATCGTCCAGGTGAAGGTGGCCGATCCGTTCGCGCCGGTGGTGTCGGTGGCGGTCACGGTGGTGGTGTAGACGTTAGCCGTGGTCGGGGTGCCGGTGATCAGTCCGGTGGACGAATTGATCGACAGCCCGTTGGGCAGGCCGCTGGCGGTGTAGGTGAGGGTCTGGCCGGACTGCGAGTCCGAGGCGCTGATCTGCAGGCTGACCGGGGTGCCGACGGTACCGGTCTGGTTGCCTGGGTTGGTGACGGTGACGGTGTTGCCGCCGCCGCCGTTGGTGACGATGGCGTGGCTGAATTCGCAGTCGCCGCCGCCGGCTCCGTCGTTGCCCCAGGTGGATTGCATGGCGAAGGTGCCGGTGGTGAGGGAGAGGTTGGCTGCCGGGGCGCCGGGGCCGGAGTTCCAGGCGCACAGGTCGCCGTTTTCGGAGCCGCCGGAGTTGGTCCAGCCGCCGGCCGGGTTCTGGTCGGTGCTGGTCTCGGCGTATTCGTGGCCGTTGACGATGGAGACGCCGTCCAGGGTGCCGGCGCTGCCGCCGTTGACGAAGTTCTGGCCGCAGGAGGTGCCGGCGTCGGTGACGTAGGGCATGTTGGTGAACGCGATGTCACCGTAGGGGGAGGTCACGCCGACGTAGGAGTCGCCGTTCCAGTCGTGCCAGGCGCAGAATCCCTGCTGCATGTAGGAGTCGGGGTCGGTGCCGGTCGGGGAGATGATGTCGTACTGGACGTACCGGTTGGACGCGGCGGTGGTGTTGCCGAAGTGCGCGGCGGCGTTGACGGCCTCGGTGCCGAGCTGGAACGGGGTGGCCGCGGCCGGTGACGCGGCGCTGGTGTCTTCCCAGACGCCGGCCAGCGCGCCGCCGGTCGGGTAGCCGACGTGGAACTGATTGCTGGGCGGGCAGGTCTGGGTGCCGGCGGCGACACCCTGGCAGTACTGGGTCAGCACCCCGGACCACAGCTCACCGCCGGTGCCCAGGCCCTTGAACAGCTGCTGGAGATAGGGCGCCATCCCGTTGGGGTCACCGGTCAAGGTGATGTCACCCTGGCCGTTGGTGCTCTGGTTGCCCCACTGGGAGCCGTAGAAGACCAGGTAGACCTTCTGCGGGCCGTCGGTGACACCGATCCCGTCGATGCCGCCGCCGTAGGACAGGTCGCTGGCCGACAGGGCCGGCCTGACGCCCGGGTGCCGCAGCGCCCAGGCGTGCATCTTGGCCAGCTGAGCACGCATCGGCACCACGCCGTGCCGGTACGGATGATGGTAGGTGGGGGAGTAGGGATCCGCCGAGGAGTACATCCTGGCGATCACGCTGGCCGGCGTCGGCGCTGGCCGGGGCGCGGCCACGGCTCCGACGGAATACTGGAGGCCGGCCGCAAGCGCCACCGCGGTAAACGCGGCGGTGCCGGCTCGGACGGCCCATCGGCGGGCTGGGGCTGGCAGGCTCATGCTGCACCCTTTCTGCTCTTCCTAGCCGTGCTGGCCTGCTCAGGCCCGGTGCCCGCTCAGGCCAAGGCAGCACCACGCCGTGCCGCCTGGCCTGAACGTAACTACACGGAAAAACACGGTCAATAGCGATCCTGAATGGTTACTGAGAAATAACTGACAGGTAACACCCAACACAGGCAGGCCCGGCGTGCGGCTGACCGGATTGGCGGGCGGCGGGAACCGGCGATCGCCATCCAGCGTCCAAACTGGAGTGAGCGGGTGGCCGCGGCGCAGTGCGGTCGCGATCTGATGGGAGGCAGGAATGCGCGGAATGTCGCAGGTCGCTACGGCAGTTGTGATTGCGGCTTCGGTCCTGGCAGCCGGTTGCGGCCTGCAGTCGAGCACGGCGTCAGGTCCCGCCGTCGCCGCTCCATCCGCGAGGCCTCAGACCACCTGCGTGACGCCGAAACTGGCCGCGCCCGGTCGGACATTCACGATCACGGACAAGGACAACGGAAAGGTTTTCTGCCTAGTCACCGGCACCGGAGTGTTCGTTTTCCTGCATGGCACGCCCGCCCGTATGTGGACTCATATTCGTCCCGATTCGACGATCATCCAGCCGCGGCCAAGCGGTGTGATGATGCTGGCGCTCGGGGTGACCGGGGGTTACTTCGTGGCTACCCGCTTTGGCCAGGCCACCCTTACCTCGACGCGCGCTCCCTGCGTGGCCGGCTCGGGGTCCGCCGCGCCGCCGACCGTGCCTTGCACTGCGCCATCCCTCTTCCGGGTGACGCTGGTCATCCGGGGCAGGGCCTGACTCAGTGACCGCGGAAGGCCTCCTCCAGCCACCATGAGCCGTGCTCGGCGGTGACCTTGGCGTGGATCAGCAGCGGAGCGTCCCGCGGCCCGTCCAGCCAGGACCGGACCGGGCCGAGGTCGCCGACGCTGCGTACGGTCAGCGCGGTGGCGCCGAACCCGCGGCCGATCTCGGCGATGTCGGCGGGCGGGAACCGCACGGTATCCAGTGGATATCCGTCCGGCCCGAAATGATGCACCTCGGCGCCGTAGGCCTCATCGTCATAAACCACGATGACCATCGGCAGCCGCAGCCGAACCGCGGTCTCCAGCTCGCTGACGCCCATCAGCGCTCCGCCGTCGCCAAGCGCCGCGACGGTCAGCCGATCCGGACGGGCGATTGCCGACCCGATCGCCGACGCGAGGCCGAGGCCGACCGACTGGTAGGCCTGAGTGAAGCAGAACCCGTCGGCGTCTGGCACCGACAGGTACATGCTCGGGTAGCCCATGAAGTTACCCGAGTCCACGGCGACGATCCGGTCGGCGGGCAGCAGGTCATCGAGCGAGATGGTCAGGCTCCTCGGATCGATCCTGCCGTCGCCGCTCTCGTCCGAGTAGGGCACGTCGCGCCAGCGAGCCTCGCGCGCGATCCGGTCACGCAGCTCCGCCGAACGGTAGCCGGCCTCGCCTTGCTGGCCAGCCGCGCCCTGCTGCTCGGCCGCGCCGTCCTGGCCAGCCGCGCTGCCTGATCCGCCGCGCAGCAGCTCGGTCACGGCGCGGGCGGTCAGCCGGACATCGCCGGTCACGCCTAGCTGCACCGGATGGTGCCCGCCGAGCGCGCTCGCGTCGTCATCGACCTGGACGACGGTCGTTCCCGGCCCGATCAGGTTGCCGTGCCGCAGCGTCCACATGTTCAGCGAGCAGCCCCAGCCCACGACGAGATCCGCGCCGCGGATCAGCTCGGCTGTCAGCGGCGAGGCAAATCCGCCGCTCACGTCCAGGTCCCACGGGCTGCCGCGGAACAGGCCCTTAGCCGCCGCTGAGGTGGCGAGCAGCGCGCCGCAGTCCTCGGCTAGCTTTTCGAGATCACGGCGGGCATCGGCGCCGCGGGCGCCCCGGCCGGCGATGAACACCGGGTGGCGGGACCTGGACAGCTGATCGGCGAGTTCAGCGACGGCCTTGGCGGTGGGAGCCACTGCGGCAGGCCGCTCTGGCCTGCCGATCGTCGGCAGCGTGCACTCACCCGCCTGGACATCGAGCGGCAGCGCCAGCAACACGGTCCGGCGCTCCCAGGCTGCCGTCCGGTACGCACGCACCGTGTCGTCAACCGCGAAGCCGGGGGAATGCAGCCGCGCTGGAACCGCGCCGACCGCCGTCGCGATCGCGGCAACGTCGATCCGGAAGTTCGATCGGACAGCTCCGGCTGCGACATCGGCGGCCAGCACCAGCAGCGGCGTGCGACTCTTGGCCGCCTCGGTGATGCCGGTCAGCGCGTTGGTGAGCCCTGGTCCCTGATGCACGGACACAATGCCCGGCTTGCCGGTCATCCGCGCCCAGGCATCAGCCATGCTGGCGGCGCCGCATTCATGCCTGGCGGCTACATACCGGGCACCGCGCGCGATCAGCGCATTGGTGACGTGGAAGTTGCCACTGCCGACGAGGCCGAAGACGGTGTCCACGCCAAGCTCGGCTAGCGTGTCCGCTACCGCCTCGCTGACCAGCATTAGGAGCGCTCCACCAGGGCAAGCACTCGACACGGGCTGCCGGATCCGCCGCTGATCGGCAGTGGGCTCGCGATCACAACCGCGCCGGTGGCCGGCAAGGCGGCCAGGTTCTGCAGCTGGGTGAGCCCGTACTTGCCCGCACCGAGCAGCATGGAATGACACGGGAACGGCGGGTCGAACGAGTGGGCTGCGCCCGCATCGGTGCCGACTGTCTCCACGCCAACCCCGATCACCGGGGCCTCCTCGGCCAGCCAGCGGGCACATTCCACCGACATGCCAGGCGTGTGCGGGCCAGTTTCGTTCGCGTTCAGGAAATCCTCCTGGCTCTGCGACCTGGCATCCCAGCCGGTCCGGTACAGCAGCCACCCGCCGTCCGGCAGTGCGCCGTGCTCGGACTCCCACTGCCTGATGTGGTCGACGTGGAGCAGGAAATCGGGATCGGCGGCCGACTGCGCGCTGAAGTCAAGCACCACGGCTGGCCCGATCAGCCTCGACACGGGTACCTGCGCGACGTCATCACCATCGCGGCCGGTCACCCAGTGCACCGGCGCGTCGAAGTGAGTGCCGTTGTGCTCGCCCATCTGGATGTCATTCCAGTACCACGCCGGGCCTGCCTCGTCGTACCTGCTGATCTGGTGCAGGCTGAATGTCGCCGTGTTCTTGAACGGCTCGGGCAGCTTGATCACGGGGGTGGTCGAATCGAGTCGGGCGGTGAGGTCGATGACCTCGATCGTGGCTGAGCGTAGCGCGGCAAGGAGCGCGTCGAGCACGGGCATGAGGTTCCTCCAGTCCGTCGAGGTGGGGCACATTCTGCACAGGAGTACTAGCCTGCCGCAGCCTGTCCCCGCTGTGCAGGCTAGTACGCCGCTTTCGGCGCGTTGAGCCCAGCCGTCCCACCCGCCGGATCACGTCACGGCGCAGCGGCAACTGCCAGTCACGCTCGGTCAGTCGTCGGGCACCCGGATGGCACGGGTCCAGCCCGGCGCCTCGGGAACATCGTCTCCGAGCAGGCCGACGACGACGCGCATGCCACGGGGCGGCTCGTCGGGCCACGGCGTAAACCCGTCGGTGAGCACGACGGTGACAGCCGACCTGGGGCGAAGCGCAGCCGCGGCCGCGATGCCGGCCCCCATGTCGGTCCCGCCTGCGCCGATCAGCTCCACCTGGCGCGCCGAGCGCAAGCACCAGGGTGAGCAGCTGCAAGGCAGCAGTTCGACCGTCAATCTCGATCGGAACCTCAGCCCCGACGCTGACCGCGAGGAACGGTCCGGTCGGCAGTCTGGTCACTGTCGGCCTGCGCTGCTGGCCTGGCCGGCCGCGCCACAACTCGGCTCGTCTTCATCCGCGTCGCCTGTGCCAGCGGGCGAGTGATCTGACCCGCCGCAGCTGCGATGGGCCGGATCGCGCGGGCCGCGAAACGCAGCGGGGCGGCGAAGTCGCGCGGAAGCGGCTGTTCATAGCGAGGCAGCGATAATGCGTGCCGCAATTCAGTCTCGGCCAGCAGCCGCAAGTGCAACTCAGCCCGCTCCGCGATGTTGGCGGCCCCGGCGCTGGGATCCTCCGCTGGAGTCATGCGTGCCTCCGCCGTGCTCCGGCCATCCGGCCGTCAGCACGCTTCCAAGGATGCCAGGTGTGGCGCAGTGCCTCAGGGCCGCCAACGCTCGGCCACCGCCGCGCGCGGGCCGGTGTGACGTAGGCGCGTGGGGGTGGAGCGGCCGTGCGGGAGCAGTGACGGCCGACTGCGAAGGCACTAGCGGTCGAGTGCGAAAACGCGGGCCGCATTGCCGCCCCAGGCGGCGGCGACCTGGTCCGGCGTGCAGCCCGCCTCGAGCAGGACCTTCTCGAGCGCACGGGCGTTGGCCTCCACGCTGGGTACGCCAGGCCAGTCGGTTCCGAAGATCATCTTGTCCGCGAGCCGGCCCAACGACTTGCCGTAATAGTCGGGCAGCCGCTGCGGCGGCAGGCCAGAAACCTCAAGCCAGACGTTGGGCTTCATCAGCGCGACGAACGCAGCCTGGTCATACCACCAGCCTCGGCCGCCGTGCGCCAGCACGACAGTTAGGTCTGGGAAATCGCGGAACACGTCGTCGAGCAGGATCGGGTCAGCGTAAGAGTTCGCCGAACCAGCGAAGGTCGAGGTTCCGCAGTGCACGATCACCGGCAGCCTGCGCTGCTCCGCCCAGCCGTATGCCGGATACAGCATCCGATCCCGCGCCTCGAAGCCGCCGTGCACCGGGTGGATCTTGACGGCCACGGCCCCGAGCTCAACCTGCCTGGCCAGCTCGGCTGCCACCGGATAGTGCAGGTGCGGGTTCAGGCTGGCCACCGGGCGGAACCTGACCGGGTTGGCCGCCACCAGCGGCAGCACGTCCTCGATCGGCTGGGTCCCGGTCACCTTCGGGCTGTACTCGGTGAAGAGCAGCACGTGGTCGGCGCCCTGGCCGGCGAAATGCTCGTCAAGCGCGGCGGGCAGCGGCGTGCCGTCGGCGTCGAAGAGCTCGCCGAGCGGCATCCGAGCGCCGAACTGCCGCGCCCAGTCCTGCCAGTCACCGGACAGCGTCGCCAGCCGCGCCACATGCACGTGAGAGTCAACAAGCAGTCGGCCGTCCAGCATCAGAGCACCTTCACTGGGCTTACCGGTCAGAATCGCACGTAGTCGTACTCGACCGGCAGATCGTTGATGCCGACCGCTGGCGGCGCGAGCCAGCCGGCGAAGCTGCCAGCCTCGTAGTGCGGCACCATCAGCTCGGCAACCCGAGCGCGGTCCTCGTCGGTCGGTAGCCAGTCCGCGGCCTGCCGCTGCCAGCCCACCTGGTCAAGCAGTTCGCCGCCCGGGCTGATGAAATGCCCGGCGTAGGTGCCGACCTTCCGGTTGAACCCGACGTGTGGCAGGACCAGTCGCTCGTCCACCCCGGCCCGCTCAAGCTCGGCGTTCCAGCGTCGCAGCCCCCGCTCGCAGTCCGCCACGTACTCGTCCCGCAGGTCCAGGTTGAGCGCGGTCAGCGCGGGGACCGGCCGCACCGAAAGCATCCCGTCGGCCACCACCGGGACCTGCGCGGTGGCGTCGGTCAGCAGGTGATCGTCCTGCCTCCTGGTCTCCATCCAGCGGCCCTTGAGCCCGGCGGTGAAATAGGCCGCCGCGTTGGATGACGTCTCCGAGCCGAACAGGTCGAGCGAAAGCGAGAACTGCAGGTTGAGGTATTTCTGGATGACCGAAAGCGGAATCGCGCCGAACTGCCAGAGGCCGTCGGTGCCGTGGGCAGCCATCAGCTGTGCAGTCCGCTGCACGATCCGCTGCACCCCGGTGGTGCCCACGAACATGTGGTGCGCTTCTTCCCGCAGCATGAACTCACAAGTCCTGGCCAGCGGATCGAAGCCGGACTCCTTCAGCGTGCCTAGCTGGTACTTGCCGTCCCGGTCGGTGAAGTAGGTGAACATGAAGAAGGACAGCCAGTCGGTGGTCTCCTCGTTGAACGCGCCAAGAATCCGCGGTGTGTCCGGGTGACCGGAGTGCCGCCGCAGCAACTGCTCGGCCTCCTCCCGCCCGTCCCGGCCGAAATAGGCGTGCAGCAGGTACACCATCGCCCAGAGATGGCGTCCCTCCTCGACGTTCACCTGGAACAGGTTGCGCAGGTCGTACAGGCTCGGCGCGGTAGCGCCCAGATGCCGCTGCTGCTCGACCGAGGCAGGCTCGGTGTCGCCCTGGACCACGATCAGCCGCCGCAGCTCGCTGCGGTACTCGCCGGGAACTTCCTGCCAGGCGGGCTCGCCCTTGTGCCGGCCGAAGCCGATCTGCCGTGGCTCGCCCCGCTCGGACAGGAAGATGCCCCACCGGTACTGCTCCATCGGCACCCGGTCCCAGCTGGCCCAGCCGTCGCGGCCGATCGCGACAGCGGTCCGCAGGTACACGTCCTTCGTCGGCAGCGACGGGCCGAGTGCGCGCCACCAGTCGAGGAACCTGGGCTGCCAGGACTCGAGCGCGCGCTGCAGCCTGCGGTCGGTGGCCAGGCCGACGTTGTTCGGGATCCGCTCGGTGTAATCGATCACGCTGACCGGCCCGTCGGGCTGGGGCGCGGCTCCGACGATGTCGCCGTCCGCTGTCCGGACCTCACCAGTAGTCATGCTCAGACCCGCTTCCGGTCGTATTCGGCGCGCTGCCCGGTCCCGTACCGGCGCAGGGCACCGGTTGGACCCGACGCGTTCGGTCGGAGGAAGATCCAGTTCTGCCAGGCCGAGAGCCGCCCGAGGATTTTCGTTTCTGCAGATTCTGGTCCGGCATAGCGCAGATTGGCCTCCATGCCGGTGAGCGCGTCGGGGGAGAAGCCTGCCCGCTCGGCTACCAGCAGCCTGACCTCGTCCGGCCAGTCGAGATCATCGGGCGCCGAGGTGATCAGGCCAAGCTCGGCGGCCGCCGCCGCGGTCAGCGCCGTGCCCGCGGCGGCGACGGCGGCTCCCAGCGCGCCGGAATCGGGGCCGAACCTGATCGCCAGCCTGGTCTGGCCGTTTGCCGCTGGCAGCGGTCCGGCGTTCATCGGACCGAGGATCAGCACGGCCGGGTCCTGGTCGTCGTCGAAGACGCCGTCAAGCATGTACTGCCGGTCGGCGGCGAACGCGAGCTCAGCCAGCGTCCCGGCGAAGCAGCTGCCCGGTTCGATCAGCGCGATCAGGGACCGGCTAGTGGCGTCGAGCCGGCGCAGCGTCCGCTTCCACAGCCCGATGATCTCGGCGGCCAGCCAGTCGTCGGACCCGGCAAGCAGCTCGTCGGTGGCGAGCACGGCGGCCGGGTCGCCGGTCGTCTTGATCAGCCAGGTACCGAGCTCGGGCTCGGCGAACCGCAGCCTGCTGATGGCGTCATCAAGCTCGCGGGCCGCGGCCAGCGGCCAGGCCGCCGCCCCGGCGGCGTGCAGGTCGGCCAGATCTGCTGGCGCGGCGCTGGGACCGGTGATGATCAGCGTGGCGGTCGCGGCCCGGCGGTCGAGCTCGACCCGGACCTGCGCATAGACGATCGTGTCTTCCGTTTCATAACAATTCAGCGGGACCAGATCGACGCCAGCACCGTCGGTCACCGCCCGGGCTGACCGCGCTGCCGACTGCTTCGCTAGCTCGCGGGTGGCCGCATCGAACTCGCTCGGCCTGGCGATCTGGTCGACCAGCCGCCAGGCGAGCGCCCGCTCGCCGCGGATCCCCTCGGCCGTGGTCGCGAACACATCGGCCAGGTCGCGGCGGACACCCCGCTTATCGGTCAGCCTCGTCAGTCCACCGGTCCCTGGCAGCACGCCGAGCAGCGGCACCTCGGGCAGGGCCACCACCGACGACCCGTCGTCGGTCAGCAGGATCTGATCGCAGGCCAGCGCGAGTTCATAGCCGCCGCCGGCCGCGGTGCCGTTCAGCGCGGCGAGGTAGACCTGGCCAGAGCAGCTGGTGGCGTCCTCGATGGCGGCGAGCGTCTCGTTGCAGTACTTGCAGAAATTGACCTTGAAGGAGTGCGCCGACTGAGCCAGCATGCCGATGTTCGCTCCGGCGCAGAACATCCGGTCCAGGCTGCTGGTCAGCACGACCGCTCGCACCGACGGATAACTGAACCGGAGCCGCTGCACGGCGTCGTTCAGCTCGATGTAGACGCCGAGGTCGTAGCTGTTCTTCTTGAGCTCGTAGCCGGGCACGATGCCGCCGTCCGGCGCTGTCTCCAGAACGAGAGTGGCCACCGCGGCAGCCTGGTCGATCTCCATCCGCCAGTGCCGGTACCGCTCCGGACTGGTGGCGAACGACAGCCGCTCGCTGGTCTGCATGCCGGGCATGGGAATCTCCTGGTGCCGCGCGCGTTCCTACCAGTGTCGCATGACCGGCCCTGACCCCCGCCGAGCCTCTAGAATGCGGTATCCGGCCATCCGCCTGCCGGGCTCAGGTCCACGGCCGGCCTGTCCGTCAACAACTAGAGGCTTCAACATGCGCTGGTCCCAGCTGCACATCCCCACGTTGCGTGAAGATCCCGCCGACGCCGACGCCGCCAGTCACCGGCTGCTGCTGCGGGCCGGCTTCATCCGCCAGCTGATGGCAGGTCACTACAGCCTGCTGCCGCTCGGCGTGCGGGTCCGGGCCAGGGTGATGCAGATCATCCGCGAGGAGATGGACCGGATCGGCGGGCAGGAGTTCCTGCTGCCGTGCATGCAGCCTGCTCAGATCTGGGAGAAGACCGGCCGCATTGCGGTGATGGGCGAGGAGATGTTCCGGCTGCGCGATCGGCGTGGTTCGGAGATGGTGCTCGGCATGACGCACGAGGAGATCTTCGCCACGCTCGCGCTCGAGTTCGCCTCTTACCGGGAGCTGCCGCAGTTCTGGTACCAGTTCCAGACCAAATTCCGGGATGAGCCGCGGCCGAAGAGCGGCCTGCTGCGGGTCCGGGAGTTCACCATGAAGGACTCCTACAGCTTCGACGTCGACGAGGCTGGCCTCGACGCCTCGTTCGAGGCGCACCGGGAGGCCTATCAGCGGATCTTCGCCAGGCTGGGGATACCCGCCTTCGCCGCGGAGGCATCGAACGGGACGATGGGCGGCAGTGACTCGCTGGAGTTCATGTGCCCGTCACCGGCCGGCGAGGACCTGGTGGCACGCTGCCCGAGCTGCGGTTATGCGGCCAACCTGGAGAAGGCAACCTCGGCGCTTGCGGCGATGGAGGATCTGGACTCGCCAGCAGCGCCTGCCCGGCTTGACACGCCAGGTGTGCGCACGATCGAGGACCTGGCGGTCAGCTACGGACTGCCGGCCGACCGTCAGATCAAGACGCTGGTGCAGATCGTGGACGGGAAGCTGACCTTGGTACTGCTCCGCGGCGACCATCCGCTCTCCGATCAGAAGCTGGTCGACGCGACCGGCTCAGCGATGATCCGGCCGGCTCTGGCCGACGAGATTCAGGCCGCACTCGGGGCGCTGCCCGGCAGTCTGGGCGCGGTCGGGGTGACCGATTATCCGGTGATCGCCGACCTGGCGCTGCGCGGCAGGCGCAATCTGGCGACCGGGGCGAACATCGACGACGTGCACCTGACCGGCGTTGATATCGAGCGGGACATCACCGTGACCGTCTGGGCCGATCTGCGCGAGGTTACCGAGGGCGAACCCTGCCCGCGATGCGGTACCCCGCTCGATCTCATCCGGGCGATCGAGGTTGGGCACATCTTCAAGCTCGGCCGCAAGTTCACCACGGCGCTCGGCGTCACCGTCGCCGGGCCAGACGGCGGCACGATTACCCCGATCATGGGCAGCTACGGCATCGGCGTGGAGCGCGCGATCGCGGTGCTCGCTGAGGTGCATCATGATGACGCCGGCCTGACCTGGCCGGTGTCGGTCGCCCCGGCGGAGGTGACCGTGCTGCTGCTCAGCCTCAGGGACGACGCGGCGAAGACCACCGCCGAGGAGCTGTACGCAAGTCTGCTCGAGGCTGGCGTCGATGCGCTCATCGATGACCGGGATGTTCGGCCCGGCGTGAAGTACGCCGACGCCGAACTGACCGGAATCCCGTTCCGGATCAGTGTCGGTAGCCGTGACCTGGCCGACGGCGTGGTGGAGATCACTAGCCGGGCGACCGGCGAGAAGGAGCGAGTCGCGGTTGCTGAGGCGGTGGCGCACGTGCGGGACTTGGTGGCGTCAGCGGGCTGATCGGCCGGCCCGCCGGCTCCTCAGCACGTCGACCGGCCAGCGGGCTGACCTGGGTCTGCCGCGCTGGCCGGTTCGGCGGTTAGGTCCGCGCTACCTGCCTTGGGTTAGCTGTGCGGAGGTTGACGGTATTAGCGGAGGTTGACTGTATTAGCTGTGCGGTTCGATCCTGGTCAGCGTTCGGCCGCGGCCTTGGAGCTACTGTCCGGCTGGTCACGGTCAAGCGCGCGAAGCAGCGGGTGCGAGGCTTCGACCAGCCTCTCGTTGCGGCTGTCCAGCGCAGCCCACCGCTGGCTGCTGTCCGAGGTACTAGTTCCCGACATTACGCCTCCCGCAATTACCCACCGCGCCGCAGGCCATACCGGCCGTTTCGACGCTCTCACTATTAAGAGACGCTCCCGACGTGGCGACGGCCTTAAATTCGTGTAACGAACCGACAACTCTTAGCGATCATTGGGCCGGCCGCGGCTCTCAGGTCCCGTATCGCAGGATCACCGCGGTGGTCTTGCTCGAGCTGAACGAGGTGCGGCTGTAACCGATGGCGAACACGACGGTGCTGTTAGGTGCGTGCGCCGCGCCGTCCAGGGAAAGGTGCAGTGGCTTGATCGGCAGGCTGACGTTCTGCAGCGTGCCGCCGGTGAAGCGCAGCATGCTGCCCTGGCCGGGGAAGCCGGTATTGACCGGTATCCACAGGCCGCCCCGGCCGTCGCCAACGATCGCTTCGGGCTGGCCGGTGTTCTTGGTCGCGGCTCGCTGCCACGTCGTGCCGTTGTAGTGCAGCAGCAGCGGCGGTCCGCCAACGTCCTGGGTGTTGCCGCTGGCCAGCGCCCACACGTTCCTGGCCGTGACAGCCAGGATGCCGACCAGCCCGTAGTGGGAGAATATTGTGTTCTTAGGCAGCAGCTTGGCCACCGAGGTCTTCGCCCAGCGGTGACCGTTCCAGTGCGCCACGCTCGTGCTGCCGTACGCCCAGATGCTGTTCGGCGACAGCGCGCTGGCGCCGAACAGCCCACGCCCCAAAGTGCTCCGGGTCCACGTGCTGCCGTTGTAGTTCCAGGTCCCGAGGTTCCCGGCGAAGATGCCGAACACCCAGACGTCGTGCTTGTTGACGACCAGTCCTGAGCCGATGTTCCCGGCGAACTGCTTGACCACGGTCCAGGTGCTGCCGTTCCAGCGCACCGCCTGGTTGTCGAACGTGAACGCCCAGACATTGTCGGCCGATGACGCGGACGCGCTGATCACCGGCTCGCCGACCTTCCCGGGAAACGGCCGGCTGGTCCAGGTAGAGCCGGACAGCTGCCAGGCCTGTGTGCTGGTGCCGCCGCTGACCTCGAACGCCCAGGCGGAGTGCGGGCCGGTCGCGGTGATTGCGGTGAAGTCCGGGAAGTTCGATCCCTTCACTGTCTGGACGACCCGCCAGGATGCCTTGGCGGCCGGGATCGGCGCCTTGGCCTGGCGGGCGGCTGAGGTGCTGAGTGCCGCGCTCGCCGTCGGCACGACCAGTGCACCGACGACCGCCAGCGCCCCGATCAGCACAGCCGGGTAGCTAAATTTGCGCATGGAAACCCTCCCGGATCCTCGGGAGGTGGGCCGCGCCCAGCTCCCTGATGCGAACATTCTGCCTGAACTACCGGTGCGGCCCATTGAGGGCCGCGCCGGGATGTCGTTCTGGTATTCCTCGCGACCGCTGTTCGTAGCTAATGACGGCGGTACGGCTGACCAGGTTGCGACGAATGTCAGGTCGGCACGGCATCAGGTCGGCACGGCATCAACTCGGCGCAGCATCGGGTCAGGCGTGGTCCAGCGGTCAGGCGCGGTCCAGCGGTCAGACGCGGTCCAGACGCGGTCCAGCGGTCAGACGCGGTCCAGCGGTCAGGCGCGGTCCAGCGGTCAGGCGCGGTCCAGCGGTCAGACGTGGGTCCAGGCGTCGGTCAGGACGCTGCGCAGGATCTGCTCGATCTCATCGAAGTGCTCCTGGGTGCAGGTCAGCGGCGGGGCCAGCTGGATCACCGGGTCGCCTCGGTCGTCGGCCCGGCAGATCAGGCCGGCGTCGAACAGTTCGTGCGACAGGAAGCCGCGCAGCAGCCGTTCTGACTCATGGTCGGTGAAGGTTTGCCTGGTCACCTTGTCCTTGACCAGTTCGATGCCGTAGAAGTACCCGTCGCCCCTGACATCGCCGACGATCGGCAGGTCGTTGAGCTTCTCCAAGGTGGCGCGGAACGCGCCCTCGTTGGCGCGGACGTTGCTGAGCAAGTCCTCCTTCTCGAACACGTCCAGGTTCGCCAGCGCGACCGCGGCGGACACCGGATGGCCGGCGAAGGTGATGCCGTGCAGGAAGGTGGCGTGTCCCTCGATGAACGGCTCCATCAGCCGGTCGCTCACGATCATGCCGCCGAGCGGTGCGTAGCCGGATGTGACGCCTTTGGCGAAGGCGATGATGTCCGGCTGGTAGCCGTACCGCTCAGACCCGAAGTAGTAGCCAAGCCGGCCGAACGCGCAGATCACCTCGTCGGAAACGAGCAATACGCCGTACCGGTCGCAGATCTCGCGCACCCGGGCGAAGTATCCCGGCGGCGGCGGGAAGCAGCCGCCGGAGTTCTGCACCGGCTCAACGAACACGGCGGCGACCGACTCCGGGCCCTCACGCAGGATGGCCCGTTCGATCTCGTCGGCTGCCCATTTCCCGAACTCGGTCAGATCGTCGGCCACGAACTCAGGCGCCCGGTAGAAGTTGGTGTTGGGCACCCGGACCCCGCCGGGGGGCAGCGGCTCGAACGGCGCCTTGATGTCGGGCAGCCCGGTGATCGCCAGAGCACCCATCGAGGTGCCGTGATAGGCGATCTCCCGGCTCAGCACCTTGTACCGGCTCGGCTCGCCGATGGCCTTGAAGTACTGCTTGGCCAGCTTCCAGGCCGACTCAACGGCTTCGGAGCCGCTGGTGGTGAAGAAGACCCGGTTCAGCGGCCCGGGCGCCAGGTGGGCGAGGCGCTCGGCCAGCTCGATCGCGCGAGGGTGCGCATAGGACCAGAGTGGGAAGTAGGCGAGCTCGGTGCCCTGCCGCGCACCGGCCTCGGCCACCTCAGCCCGTCCGTGCCCGATCTGGCTGACGAACAGCCCGGACAAGCCGTCGAGATAGCGCTTGCCGTGCTGGTCGAAGACGTACTGACCCGAGCCGCGGACGATCATCGGCACGTCCACACCCGCATAGGCCGACATCCGGGTGAAATGCAACCACAAGTTGCGTTTCGCCGCCCACTGCAACGCGGCGTAGTCGGAATTGGAGTGCTGGCGGGCGTCAGACTGATAGTCAGCGCCGGATTCGTGCGTCATCTGGTCCCCCAGTGATAGGTCTGCTTGCACAGTTTCAGATACACAAAAGTCTCCGTCGTCGTTACGCCCGGTATCGAGCGCACCTGACCGAGGATCTCGAGCAGCTGGTCGTCGTCCTCGCAGACGACCTCGATCAGGAGGTCGAACGAGCCGGCCGCAATGACCACATAGTCGATGGCTTCCATACCCGCGAGCTGATCGGCTATCCGCTGCAGATCGCCGCCGCACCTGATGCCGATCATGGTCTGCCTGCGAAAGCCAAGCGACATCGGATCGGTCACCGCGACGATCTGCATGACCTTGAGGTCGAGCAGCCGCTGGACCCGCTGCCGCACCGCGGCCTCGCTCAGCCCGACTGCCTTGCCGATCGCCGCGTAAGACCGCCGCCCGTCTTGCTGCAGTTGCTCGATGATGTGCCGGGAGACCGCATCGAGCGTGATCGGGGCAGTGAGGCGATCCCGTCCGTTGGGCTCGGCCCTCGCCCGGCTCGCGGCGGTGGGCTCTGGGATCGGCAGATGGGCCATCCGGTCGCCTCCTTGCTCCGCCATGCTGCCACGGCAAACCCGTCTGTCAACTGATTTCGTCGCGCCCGACTACCTTCGATACTGATTCACTTGCGTGCTCACAGAATACGTGTCAAAGTCGTAGCCGGCCGCCGCGGCTCCGTTCCGCCGCCTGCCCGCAGCCAGCCGACGGCCCGCGCCACCGAGCCGCTGACGCGAGGTCGGGCACGGGGTCGGGATGCCCGCCACCGCGGCCAGGATGCCCGTCACCTCGACTGCGGGCACCCGAAAATACCGTCGAGCAGGGTCCGGGCAGTCGCGGTTTCAGCTGGGACGGTCGCGCGTTTGCGCGACTTAATGCGACAATGACCGTCGACCGACGTTCCCTCAAATTCCGGCGGCAGCTTACCGATGTCTAGCCTACCTACGCCCCAGTCTGGTGCCAGCGACAAGGGTGTTATCAGCTTCCGGTCCGCGGCTAATCAGTGCCAGGATGTCGAGATGGCAGCGACTCGGCCGACGATTATCGGAAGGGACTCAGGCAGGTGAGCGGGAATACGGCAACTGTGGTCGCTGGTCTGGCCGGAATCCTGGTCTCGATTATCTGCTCCTACGTCTTCTACTGGCTGGGCGGACGTGACTCGCATAGACAGAACAGCGAGCTGATGCAAGAGGTCGCTGAACTTCGCACGTTGTTGTCGAGTTTTGTGCAAGGCATCGCTGATCGCCTGCCGACCGCCCATGCCTTGATCAAGACGGCAGGCGGCGACAAAGGAGTAGACCCGAGCGTGGCGAACTTGCCGAAAGAGGCAACCGACATCGCCATGGAAGAACTTATCCGGGCTTCGCTTGGTGCCCTGCTCAACGAACGCGGCGAGGTCGACATGACGCGTCTGCTTCGCGAGGTAGGCGGAGCGGTCGGACCGAGGCACATGGCCGAGGCCGTGGCGGTGCTGCGTCGCCTGCGTGATCAGGGCGTTGTGTCGTGGGGCGACGATGAAGACCTGAGCCAGGTGCGGACGGTGCGCGTGCATATAATTCAGCGGCCGGACGCCAGTGCACCGCCAGGTTCCGACGACGTTGGTTGACCAAGTTCCTAAGGAGCAGCACTCTAGTGGCTTACCTGGTAGGCGTGGACTCAGGCGGCACGCACACAAACATCCGCATTCACAGGCCCGATGGAACGCACAAGATGGTGCCGGAAATCGATCGGTCGCTCACTAGCAACCGGCCAGATGAAGAACTGCGTTCGATCCTCGATGAAATCTTCACCGCGGTCAGCGTCCATACACTCGGAGAACGGGCCTTTGTCTGGGTGAGTGCGGCCGGATACGCCAATTCCACGCGGGAGCAACTTGTAAAGCTGCTGCAAGCCAGCATGCCGCACACCGGAGGGCGCATCGGCATCTGCAACGACGCGGTTACCCTGCTCCTTGCGCACCAGGAAGAAACGATCATCGTGGTCGCGGGCACTGGCTCGGCGGCGATGGCTAAATCGACCACCGGCAATGTGGTTACCAGAGGCGGCGACGAGTGGGTCGCCGCTGACTACGGCTCCGCTTTCTGGATCGGGCTAAGCGGGATCCGCGCGGCGTACCAGGCGGTCGAAGGTGGCGCGGACACGGCGCTAAAGCGCTGCCTGACCGAGCATTACCGGCCGCTGAAGTCTCAAGACACGCGAAATACTCCGCTGGTTGTTCGCGAGATCGTCCGCAGGCTGGCCGCGCTGGGTACCGACACCAAGCCGGTAATCGCCTCCTTTGCCAGGGAGGTTACCCGTCAGGCTGAGCTTGGAGACGACGTGGCTCAGACGATAGTTCGGCAAGCGGTCGACGAACTCGCTGCCATCGCGGCGAGGGTCTACCGAGAACTGGCGGAGCAAGCGAGGCCAAGAGCAGTTACACCGCATTTTCTACTGAGTGGCAGCGTCGCGTCTCGGTCACCGTTCTACGCGGAGACATTCCGCGCATCGTTGAATCAATTCCTGTTTGATGTTCGACAGAGTTCTGATCATGCGGTCGATCTGACGGTTCAGCTGAATGGAACGCTGGAGGCCGTCGAACTGGCCAGACGGCTGGCCGCGGACGAGAGCATTGCAGAGCTTGACGAGTATCACTCCTATTCGATACTCGATCAGTAAGCACCCGGCGGGCGGGCGGCTTGCGACGTTCGCTCAGTGCGGAGCCGCTCCGGATCGATGCCGGACACTGGCCTGGCGCCGCTCGTCTCTCGGCGTGGTCCGTGGTCCTGGTCGCGCGGATCGGGACCGGAGGCCGTCAGAGTCGGGCCGGGCGCCACCTTGCAGAGATCGGGAACCGGTAATTTTCGGACGCTATAGACTTATTTAGTTCTTTCTAAGATAATTTTCGGTAACAGGCTAGTCAATTCGACTCGACTTAGCACGCTGCTGATCTCATACTGAGGACATTACGTATCGTCCCTGGCACGACCTGGCGTGCTCGTAACAGATAGGGCCCAAAATATGGCCAGATGGTCTTTTAGGCGACTTCTTGGCGATCAGCGTCGGCGCCCGGGTAAGTCCACCGGCGCCATCCTCGGCGGCGGCGCCGCCATGATGCTGCCCGCATTGCTCGGAATGACGGCCGCACCAGCCGACGCCGCGCAGATCCATATTAGTGGTGCGACGTTGGCCCCGATTGTGGTCATTGTTATGGAAAATCAGCCGTATCAGCATATCGTTGGCAATGCAAATGCACCGTTTATCAATAACACGATGATTGCAGGGGGAGTACTGGACACCAAGTACGTGGCCGGTCCCGGCAGCTTGCCTGACTACCTGATCATGGTGTCTGGCCAGAGCGCTCCGCCGCCATCGGCGGCCAGTCTGTTCGCCGCGCTAGGCACCACGACGACATGGCTGGAGTTCATGGAGTCGATGCCGTCCACCTGCTACCCGGGAGGCAACTACGGCACGGTGCACGGGACGAGTTGGGGCCTGTATACCCGGTACCACAACGCGGCCGTACAGTTCGCGGCCGTCAACGGGACGTCGTTGTGCAACAACGTGGTTCCGCTTAGTAGCCCCTATTTCAACCCGGCTAACCTGCCCGCGTTCTCGTTCGTGGTGCCCAACGAGTGCAATGACATGCACACACTGCCAACCAACGACCAATGCCCGATGTGGAATGGATCGACCAATACGGCAGCCAACGCCGTCAAGATGGGTGACAACTGGCTGGCAGCGTTCGTGCCCGCGGTCGCACAGGTCGCGACCGTCATTCTGACCTGGGACGAGGGCACGCCATCGAACGAGCAGGTGGCGACCGTGACTTACGGCGCCGGTGTTGTCCCGGGTCGCGACGGCACGGCCTACGGCCATGCGAGCCTGGAGGCTGGGCTGTACTCCTACTACGGCCTCGGAACCGCGCCGGGCAGCGGCGCGACGGCGACACCGCTGCCCATTCCGTAGCATCGCCACCCCCGGCCGCCTGCGTTGGCTGGGGTGGCAACTGTTCAACCGCCATTTCGATGCCGGTCCACCGACGGTCACGGAACCAGCAGATTGCCGTTCTACCTTCCGGTGGGCGCCAATCCGGCGCTTCACCGCAACGCGGCTGATAGCGCGGGGGCGCTGAGGCCGCAGAGGAGCTACGGCATGCATGTTCAGCGTCGGGTCTACGCCATCGCCGGTGCGATGGCGCTGGTTGCCCTGAGCGTCGGGGCGGCGACTACCGCTGCCGCGGCGGGCAGCAGCGCCGCGCACCGGCACGAGCTCAGTGACACAGCGACACCAATCAAGCATCTGGTAGTGATCTTCGAGGAGAACGTCTCCTTCGATCACTACTTCGGCACCTATCCCTATGCCGAGAACCTGCCGGGAGAGCAGCCCTTCTACGCTCGCCACGACACTCCTACCGTCAATGGCCTCTATAACAGCGTGGGCGCGGCCGGCGTGACCGGACCGCTGCTGACCAGCAACCCAAACCTGTCCAACCCGATGCGGCTGTCCCCGAGCGACCCGATGACCTGCGACCAGGGCCACGGATACACGGCCGAGCAGAATGCGGCCAACCACGGCGCCATGGACCAGTTCGCCCAGACCACGGGCAAGAACGTCACGCTGGACAAGTGCCTGGCCGACTTCAACTACCTAGGCAAGCCCGAGGTAGTGCCACCTGGGGCAAGTTCCAACTACGCCGTGATGGATTATTACGACGGCAACACGGTCACCGCGCTGTGGGATTACGCGCAGCATTTCGCGATGAGCGACAACATGTACGCCACTAACTATGGCCCGTCGACGCCCGGCGCGCTGAACGTGATCGCGGGGCAGACCTACGGCGCGACCTGCGGTCCGACCTTCGCGACGATCAACGATTCGCCATGCCCGGCCCCGCCTGGCTACAACGGCACCAGCGTGGTGGCCTCCAACCTCACCGCTGGCCCGCCAGCCGCCGCCGGAGCAGGCACCAGCTACAGCGACGCCGACCCGACCTACGACATCTGCTCGTACCTGCCGTCCAGCGACGGCGGGGACGGCAACAGCCCGGCGACGACCCTCGGCATGGGCGGCAACAACATCGGTTCGGAATTGACCAGCGCGAGCCTCACGTGGGGCTGGTTCCAGGGTGGCTTCGACAACGGGTACGTGCCCGGCACCGGCACGCCGCCGACGACCGCGCAGATCTGCTCGCAGTCGCACCAGAACGTCGGCGGCAACACGGTCACCGACTACATCCCGCACCACGAGCCGTTCCAGTATTACGCCGCCACCGCCAACCCGATGCACCTGCCGCCGACTTCGGTCTCGATGATCGGGCAGAGCGACCAGGCGAACCACCAGTACGACATCGCCGACTTCTGGGCGGCCGCGGCCGCGGGCAACCTGCCGGCCGTGTCCTACCTGAAGGCGCCGGCCTACCAGGACGGCCACGCCGGCTACTCCGACCCACTGGACGAGCAGGCCTGGCTGGTGAGCACGATCAACCACCTGGAGTCCCTGCCGACCTGGCGTTCTACCGCTGTGATCATCACCTACGACGACTCAGACGGCTGGTACGACCACGTCCTGGCGCCGATCACCACGCAGTCGCAGACCGCGCTGGACACCCTGACCGGGGCGGGCGCCTGCGGCAGTCAGCTCAAGCAGGTGCCGGTGAATTCGGCCAACCAGCCTGAGCAGGGCCGCTGTGGCCTCGGCGTGCGGATGCCGTTCCTGGTCATCTCGCCGTGGGCGAAGCGCAACTTCGTGGACAACAGTCGCGGTAGGGACCGCCCTCGCGGGCGGCCCCCCGCGCAGATCCCAGCGTGCGGCACTACCGCACTGGGCTCCTGCCTTGGGTAGTGGCGGCGAAGCGCATCTCCGGGAATGGGTGCAGGATGCGGGTCCGGGGTAGCCACCGTGTCGCGAGGCGGTTCATCCGGTTCCAGGTGAGCCGGGTGCGCTGGCTGCGGCGCCGCAGCGCCTGATACCAGTGCCTGGCGATCTGGGTGCGGAAGGCACTTACCGCGTCGCTGTTGCCGGGCACGGCGTAGTACGCCTGATGCCCGCGTACCACGCTGGCCAGCCATCTGCCCTGGTCAGGGATCGGCAGGTGTCGGCGTCGCCTGATCTGGGTCTTTACCCTGGCAAGCTTGGCCCGTACCCGTTTCGAGTCAGTCTTCCGCCTGATCCAGAACCGGCCGCGCTCCGTGGTCGCGCAGATGTGCGTGAACCCCAGGAACGTGAACGTCTCTGGTTTCCCGTCTCCCCGGGCTGCCCGGTGCCGGGCGGCGTGCCGCCCGAACTCGATCAGCCTGGTCTTGCCCGGGTGCAGCTCCAGTCCGAACGTCGCGAACCTGCCGCGAAGCTCTCCGAGGAACCGCTCGGCGTCGTCTTGGTACTCGAACCCGACGATGAAGTCATCAGCCCAGCGCACGATGATCACGTCTCCGCGCGCGTGGCGGCGCCTCCACCAGTCGGCCCACAGGTCCAGGACGTAGTGCAGGTACACGTTGGCGAGCAGCGGCGAAACCGATGCCCCTTATGAACAGTGCCGGGTTATGCGCAGCGCTGGCCTGCCCGGCCTGGTGGGACCGGGGGTTCGCGGCCAGGTGCTGCGCATAATCCAGGGACCCTGATCACGAAGCCCGGC
>Ga0208565_1000103_pt1 | contig 70873 bp, 55 predicted proteins | sample Sb_taG_7_FD_187706 | JGI IMG/M metagenome (GOLD analysis project Ga0208565, IMG submission 187706) | Peat soil microbial communities from Weissenstadt, Germany - Sb_50d_2_FS metaG (SPAdes) (version 2) | ecosystem: Environmental > Terrestrial > Soil > Wetlands > Peat | place: Germany... | reverse complement strand
CGGCCGCGGCGAATCCCCAGCGGACCGGCCGACCAGTGAGGACCCGCCTGGCCACGGCCCACACCGCGCGGACACCGCCGCGCGGCCCGCCGTCACCGCCGGGCCGCCCGCCGACGGCGGTGGCGGGCGGGCGACCCGATATCGCGGGGCGATCCGGCACAGCGCCCGCCTAACTTTAAGGTTCCGTCATTCCAGCGATCACTACCTGTTCGATAGGATCGGAATATTAGGGTATAGGGATCATGCGCGTACTGCTGTTTGGCACCTATGACACCTCGCTGCATCCGAGAATCGCCACGATCGCTGAGGGCCTGCGGGCCCACGGGATCGACGTGGCCGAATGCAACGCACCGCTGGGCCTGGACACGGCGGCCAGAGTGGACATGCTGGCGCACCCGTGGCGAGCTCCGGCCCTGGTGGGCCGCCTCGCCCGGCGCTGGGCGACCCTGGCCCGGGCCGCCAGCCAGATGCCCGCCCCGGATGTGGTGCTGGTCGGCTACCTCGGCCACTTCGACGTCCACCTGGCCCGGCTTCTCTTCCGCAGGGTACCGGTCGTGCTCGACCACCTCACCGGTGCCAGCGACACCGCGCGGGACCGGCGGCTGGGCGGGTTCGTGCGCCAGGTCCTGCTGAAGACGATCGACGCCGGCGCCCTGAGGGCAGCCGACATCGTCGTAGTGGACACTGAGGAGCACCTGGCCCGCCTGCCCGAACGGCATCAGGCCCGGGCGGTAGTGGTGCCGGTAGGCGCACCGTCGGCGTGGCATCTGGCGGCCCGGCCTGCCGGGCAGGAGGACGCCGGGCGACCGCTGCGGGTAGTGTTCTACGGCTTGTACACCCCCCTGCAGGGGGCTCCGGTCATCGGTGCCGCGCTGGGCCGGATCGCCGGGGCGCCCATCGAGGTCACCATGATCGGTGGTGGCCAGGACAAGGCCGCGACGATGGCAGCGGCGGGCACCAGCGACGCGGTTCGCTGGCTGGACTGGGTACCCGCCGCCGAACTGCCTGCGCTGATCGCCAGCCACGACGTTTGCCTCGGCATCTTCGGCGCCGGGGACAAGGCGCTCCGGGTGGTGCCAAACAAGGTGTTCCAGGGCGCCGCGGCCGAGTGCGCGATCGTGACCTCGGACACCGCTCCGCAGCGGCGGGCGCTGGCCGGGGCGGGCGTCCTGGTGCCGCCCGGCGACCCGGACGCACTGGCTACGGCCTTGCTTCGGCTGGCCGGTGACCGCGGCGAACTGGCCCGGCTGCGCCGGCAGGCACGCGAGCTGGCCGAGGAGAAATTTACACCTGAGAGGATCGTGATCCCGCTCACTCAGCAACTCGCTAAGGCGACGGCCACGCGATCCCCGGACAAGGAGCCTGGCATGGATCCCGCTTCCAAGACCGCGCAGGCGCGAGTGGACATCAACTCGGTGGCGCCGCTGACGCCGAACGCTTGGCTACGTTACGAGCTGGTCAAGCGCATGCTGCCCGTCGGCATCAGCGACGTACTTGAAGTCGGCTGCGGCCAGGGTGCACTCGGTGTCCGGCTGGCACAGCGCTACCGGTACCTGGGCGTAGAGCCAGACCAGGTGTCCTGGGCCGTGGCCAGCGAGCGGTTCAGCGCAGCTGGGCGGGGCGAGGTCCGCAATACTACGGTGCAGGATCTAGGCGACAGCCAGTTCGACCTGGTATGCGCCTTCGAGGTCCTCGAACATATCGAGGACGATGCGGCGATGCTGAAGGAGTGGTCAAGCCGGCTCCGCGCCAACGGGTGGCTGCTCCTGTCGGTCCCTGCGCACCAGCACCGGTTCGGCCCCGGCGACGAGATGGCTGGCCACTTCCGCCGCTATGATCCCGATGTCATGACCGCCCTGCTGACCACCTGCGGTTTCACCCAGATCCAGATACGGCAGTACGGCTTCCCGCTCGGCTACCTGCTGGAAGCCGGGCGCAACCTGATCGGCCGACGGCGGCTCGCCGCCGGCCGGGGCACGTCGGTGGCCGAGCGGACCGCCGGATCCGGCCGGCTGCTCCAGCCGTCCGGTGCCCTGCAGGGTGCGGTCACCCGGTGGGGGACCGCACCGTTCCGGTTGACGGAACGCGCGTTCCCGAACACCGGGACGGGTCTCGTCGTGCTGGCTCGCTCAGGGGCGTCCCAGGGCGCGGAAAGACCAGCCGGCTGACCGCCACCGGTGCTCGTCAAGAGCGGTCCGGGCATCGATGACGTTGCGCCGCGCGACGACGGCCCCGAGGACGTGCGGGTCGATCATGCGGTACTCCTCCCAGTCGGTGAGGTGCAGGACCAGGTCCGCGTAAGCCGCCGCCGCCACCGCAGACTCGGCGTACTGCAGATCGGGCCGGACGAGCGCCGCGCTGCGCAGGGCGACCGGGTCGTGCACGGTCACTACCGCGCCCTCGGCGGCCAGGCGACCGCACACGTCCAGGCTGGCCGAGTTGCGTACGTCGTCGCTGCCCGGCTTGAACGCCACGCCCAGGACGCCGACCCGGCGGCCCGCCAGCGAGCCGCCGGCCACCTCCCGGGCCAGCTCCACCGTGCGCGACCGGCAGCGCATGTTGATGGCATCCACTTCGGTGAGCACCGTGGCCAGCGAGCCTATGCCGAGCTCTGCCGCAACCGCGCCGAAGGCGCGGATGTCCTTGGGGAGGCATCCCCCGCCGTAGCCGAGGCCGGGGGTCAGGAAGCGCCCGCCGATCCGCTCGTCATACCCCAGCGCTCCGGCCAGCGCCGCCACGTCAGCGCCGGTAGCCTCGCAGACCTCGGCCAGGGCGTTGATGAACGACAGCCGGGTGGCCAGGAACGCGTTCGCCGACATCTTGACCAGCTCGGCCGTCTCCAGGTCCATGACAAGCACCGGCACGCCCTGGCCGATCGGCTCGGCGTACACCTGCTTCAGCCGGTCAGCCGCCTGCTGCGACGAGGCGCCCAGGACGATGCGGTCCGGCATCAGGCTGTCCACCACGGCGGAACCCTCCCGCAGGAACTCCGGGTTCCAGATGACCTCTGCCCTGGCTCCGGCCGGCGCCTGCGCCGCGATCCGCGCCGCCAGCGCCCGCGCGGTGCCCACCGGGACCGTCGACTTCCCGGCGATAAGGCACGGGCCCGCCAGGTGCGGCGCCAGGGCGTCCGTCGCCGCGTAGACCTGCGACAGGTCGGCCGAGCCGTCCGGCGCCTGCGGCGTCCCGACGCACAGGAAGTGGATATCCGCGAACCTGGCGGCCTCCGCATGGCTGGTCGTGAACCGCAGCCGTCCCGCGTCCAGCTGTTTGCGCAGGAGCTCTTGCAGCCCGGGCTCGAAGAACGGCGCGGTGCCGGCGGCCGCCTGGGCCACCTTGCGGGCATCAGTGTCGACCGCGAGCACGTCATGCCCGAGCTCGGCCAGGCACACCGCGTGGGTCAGCCCGAGATACCCGGCGCCGATCACCGTGACGCTGGCACCGGGACCAGTGGCGTCGATTTCCACGTCGATCAGACATCTCCCCTCGACCGGACGATCAGGTCAGCGAGCAGGGCGAGCGACGCGATGAGCAACCCGGTCACGAAGATCAGCACGGTGTTGACCGCGAAGAGCAGCGGGTGCACGACCATGTCGTATACGCCCTTGAGGATGCCGAGCCCGAGCAGGAACAGCGCCACGGGCATCAGCACCTTGAGCGGGTTGAAGTACATCACCATCCGCAGCACCTGCAGGATGTAACGGTAGGCGTCCTTGACGAACTTGAACTTCGAGGTCCCCGATCGCTTGGCGTACTCGATCGGTATGTACCGCACCTCGTGCTGGTTGGCCAGGAACGCGACGGTGATCGTGGTGACGCATGAGAAGCCGGGCGGCAGCAGCCGCAGATACGGCTGCGCGACTTGGCGCCGGAACGCCCTGAGCCCGGAGTTCAGGTCCGGGATCTGGGCGTTGGTGAGCCTTTCCGCGAGCTTGCGGATGAGCCACTTGGCCGGTACCCGCAACAGCTTGTGCGTGCCTTGCTCGCTGGTCCGCGCCCCCACGACCTGGTCCACGCCCGGATCCTTCTCGAGCATCTGGACCAGCTCGGGAATCCGTTCGTTCGGATAGGTCATGTCGGCGTCGGTCCATACGACGATCTCGCCCCGCGCCCGCTGGGTGCCGATGCGGCGGACGGTGCCGGACCCGCCATTACGGTGGAAAGGCACGATCTCCAGGTGCGGAAACCGGGGGGCGGCCTCGTAGAGGCGGGCCAGCGTCTCATCGGTGGAGGCGTCGTCGTATGCGATCAGCTCGTAGCTGTATCCGCTGGCGTCCATGGCCGCGCAGATCCGCGCCACCTCGGCCGTCACGTGCCCCTGCTCGTTGTAACAGGGCAGGATGATCGAGACGTAAGGAGCCTGCCGCGACGGTTCGGTCGCCGAGCCCAGTGTGACGGCCGGTTCCTGCGGGGCGGCGTAGCGGCCCTCCAGGGAGGCGGTCACGGCGCCGGCTCCCACATCCAGACGGTCAGCCTGAGCGGCCCGGTGGTCCGCGGCGGCGCCATCAGCGTGCTGCTGTCCATTGTCGTGTTCAGTGCCATGACCTTCCTCACGAGCCCTCCGTAGGGCTTGAGTTCCGACGCCGTGGCGGCGAGGAGCACCGGCCGCCGTCCGGCCTGCTGGATGTCGCGCACAACTCCCTGCACGGCGGAGGCGTCCGGAGGGCGGCCAGAGGGCGTAATGCGGGTCGCCGGGTCACCGCACATGCCGCGGACGGCCTCAGTGAGCCGGTCGGCGACCGGGCCGTCGATGATGACGACCGACGAGCCCTTAGGGATCGCCGCGCACATACCGTCGACCGCGCCGAGTTCGCCGCCGTAGGTGGTCTTGAATGCCATGCCGTCCGCGGTGAGCGTGATCCCGAGCGGGCCGCCGGTCTTGACGCCGAGGCCGAACGTGGTCATAGAGGCTGGCAGCACGAGGGCGACGGCAAGGACTATCCCTGAGCCGACGCTGGCCACCCCGGCGTAGCCGTGCTCGTTGAGCCAGCCGACCAGCCATGACGACGCCCACACCGCCAGCAGGATGAAGCCTGGCAGGACGGCGGGGACAAGCCGGCGGCTGGCCCACGGCTGGTCGGGGGTGATCGCCGGCCGGTACAAGAACGTGACGATGGTCCACGCGAAGGTAATCAGCGGCAGTGTCCAAGTCGGAGCCTGGCCGCGCAGGCACCGCCGGGCCAGCAGCGCGGCGGCGACCGTGGCGAGGATCACCACGGGCATGCCGACGTACCAGAACACCCAGTGCAGGCTCATCTCGGCGAAGGTGCGCGACGGGTCGACCGGCACGTGGTTGGACCGCTCGTACGCGGCGATGACCTGCTCGGTGGCGCGCAACATCGCCGCGTGTACTGTCTGCACGTACGGGCGGACGGCGAAGGCGACGATGACCAGGACGGCCAGGGCCGAGAAGACATCCGGCAGCCACCTGCCCTTCACCTGAGGCAGGTCCCGGTTCCACAGCAGCGGCAACGCCGCCAGCGTCAGGACGAGCACAAGTGCTGCCGCCGCCGCGAGCAGCTCCAACGAGGACTTGTTGGTCTCAAGATACGGCCGGGAAAACACCAGCCCGTCGATGAGGCCGTACGCCGTGCCGACCGCCACGCCGCCAATCAGCGGCACGGCCTGGCGCCGGCGGCCGAGCAGGAGCAGGGCGCAGTACGGGACGATCGGCAGGATGTCGCTGGCCCCGTCGATGCGCACCAGCACGGTCAGGCCGAGCGCGAGGCCCGCGATCGCCGCGATGACCCGGTCCCCGCCGACCCGCTCCCCCGGGTCCTGGTTCCGGTTAAGGGAATCGATGACCAGGCAGAGCCCACCGAGGAAGAGAATCTGCGCCAGCGGCTCGCTGTAGTTCGACCGGCTGGTGAACTGCTCAGGCATGGAAAGCGCGAGAGCCAGGACCGCCAGCGGCGCCCACCGCGGCCCGGCGAGCCGGGCGACCAGCCCGCCGAAGGTGAGCAGTGCGGCCGCTCCGAGCACCGGCGCCGCTACCAGCGCGGCGTTCGCGCCGCCGATCCACATCGCGCCCGCGAGCACCATCGGCAGCCCGGCCATGAACTGCGGGACGACACTGTTGCCGACCTGGTAGTAGGCGAAACTGCTGAAGTCCAAGATGTTGCTGTGCGCGCCGCCGAACGCCGCGCGGTCCTGCGGGATCGGCAGCGAGCCGTGCCGGGAGATCCATTCCGCGAACTGGAAGTAGGACGCCGGGTCGCGCATCACGATGATGAACTGCGAGTGATAGATCACCTGATCGATGCCGAACGCGATCGCGACCGCCATCACGGCCGCGACCGCCCACCAGGGGGTGCGCTGTTTCTCCTGCTCCGGATGACGCGCGGGCCAGGCGTCCGGCGACGGACCAGGAATCCAGCGCAGCCCGAGCGGTACGAGCACCACCGCGAGCGGAACCGACACCACCAGCGTGAGTACCGGCGTGAAATGGCCGATGAGCAGCAGCGGGAACCCGGCGAGCAACCAGGACATCACCAGCAACGCGGGCAGCACCGACAACTGCCCGAGGAGCCGTCCGGCGGTGTCCGGCCGACCGGCCGCCCGGCCGCCGGACGCGGCGTCAGCCGCGGGCGGGCCGGCGGTCTCTGGCTGGGCGCCGACGCTCATCCCGCGTTCTCCGCGGAACCCGCCACGGGCGTAGTCGCGTCCGGACTATGCAGCACGATAAAACCTCCGCGCTCAAAAACGGTCTTGTAACCGTGCTTCCTGAGCAGCGCTATACGTTGCTCCTGCTGTTTGACGGAGTGGAACGTGAACTGCCGCCCGACCACGCTTGCGACCACCCACGGCGGATACAGCGGGGACCCGCCGTCACCGTCCCAGAGCAGGACGGTATCCCGCCCGGACAGGTGAGGGCCGAGGCGGTTCACCGCCTCGACGGTGACGCCGCTCGGAACCGCGGCCACCGCGGCGGCGGCCGTCGTCTCCTCCGCATTCCGATGGTAGAACGACGGATGAAGGGCGGGTCCGAGCGCGAATCTGGGCACCAGGAATATCGTCACGGCGCAGATCGCGGCGGCTGAGACGAGCGCCACCGTGCCCGCGCTCCGGTCCGCCCGCGTCCGCGCTGTTGTTCCCGCCAGCGCGCGGTCCTGCCTGGCCCTCGTCACCCACCGGTCCAGCCGTGCGGCGCCGTCGACGGCGCCGCACGCGAGGATGATCACGAGGTAGGCGTTGTAGTGGTAAGCGGTGAGCCACCAGTTGGAGAACTGGTTCTGAAGCATCCGTTCCAGCAGGAGCGGGATGATCGCGATCGTGATCGGCGACAGCAGCGGAAGGAAGCAGAACGGGGCCAGGAGCCAGAGCATGGTGTCGAGCTTGACCCGGGGGGTGATGAACAGCCGCAGCGCACCGAGGGGATGAGCGACGATGTGCCCGACGGCCTGCGGCACGTTGCTGCCGAGCGCGCCGTACGCCCAGTAATAGTCGGAGCGGCCTCCGAAGGCAGGGATCAGGACGTAGGTCGCCACCCAGGTGTCCGCCACTCCGAGGATGATAAGAGCGGCGGCCACGAGTCGCTGCCTGTTCACTACCCGCGGGCGCGCCACGGCGAGGTAGACCCCGAGCCCAGCCACGAACAGGCCCATGTCCTCCTTGACCAGGAGCAGCGCCGCCAGCGCGATCAGCGCGGTCCGCAGGCGGCCCGCCTGGAGGCGCTCGAGCGCCACCGCCGTGAGCACGGGGGCGAACGCGACCTCGTGGAAGTCGAAGGCCGCCGCCGAGGCGATCGGCCAGCTCAGCGCGTATGCCACCGAAACGAGGTACGCCGCGACGGTGGCCTTTCGCCCACCGCCGAACGCCCGGCGGGTGAACAGCCACAGCGGCGGGACCGCGAGCGCGAAGAGCACCGCCTGGGCCACGAGGAGGGTCTCCGGGCTATTAAATATCCAGTACAGCGGGGCCAGCGACGCGAGGATCGGCGACCAGTGGTCGCCGAGGACGGAGAAGTGCGGGCCGAAGCCGTTGTGCAGGCCCTTGACGACAGAGATTCCAGGCTGGAAGTGTGCGTATGAGCGCACGGCCTGATCGAAGATCACAAGATCGTACGATGAGGTCTGGAAGGTGTAGTTGAGTGTGAGCGAGAACACAGAGTAGCCGACAGCGACCAGCACGGTCAGCACTCCCACCGCGACCTTGTGCCTGGCCGGGCTTCTGCGCCCCAGGCCGCCGGCATACTGCCGTGCCGTGGGTGAAACGCTATCCACAGTCACTCGGGGAGACCCAATCCTTGGAGTTTGCTCGTGTGCCTATGCGCAACCTGGACGTATGGTTCGGGCTGCTCGCTGCTCCGTCCGTACCCTAGTGTCCTGGCGAACCGCTACGCAACAAGCGACGAGGTGTGCCGGGCCCGCGTTCAGTGAGTCTAATCGCCCTAGGGAAATCAAAATCATAGGAAACCCAAACCCCATTTGATCTGCGAACGGACCGGCCGGGTCTGCGCGCCCCGTTGAGCCCGAGCGCGGCAGCTGCCTGAACAAATCGTGGCGCTCGCCTGACCGCCGTGCGCAGGCCCTAGTCGCGAAGCCTGCCGTGCCCCGCGCCCGGCCTGGGTCGCTTGCCCGGCCTGCGCTCGGGCGCTGATCTTGACAGTGTCCGACTCCGCCCGGCACGACGGAACACCGACGTTATCGGGGCCGACCGGCCCGTGCTCTCCCTGGCGTACCGTGCTCAGCCTGCAGGGGCTGAGCTGTCGGCCGTGACTGCCAGCGCCACGATGCGGACAGGCAGAGCCAGGCGAGCGCGATGACGGCGGCGAGGCGGATTGCGGGCGCCAGGTAGCTCACGTTGTCCTCGAATACGGTGTTCAGCCAGTGCGGGGCCAGCGTCTGGTCCACCGCGAGAATGTAGACGGTCGTCCCGGCAAGCAAGCGCGCCAGAATGACCCCGTCGAACCTGGACGCCGGATACAACGCGAGCAAGCAGATGACCATGACGTCGTACCAGGGCCGCTGGAACGGCCAGGCGAAGAGCCAGGCGAGGCTCAGCGCCAGCGCGGGCCGGACAGCAGGCAGGCAGGCGAAGCCATCAGGGTCCGGAAGCCGCCGCAGTGTCAGGGCCGCGAGGCAGGCGGCCAGGACCGCGCCGGCTATCACCAGGCCGGGTGGCGCCGAGATCGCGGACGCCGTGTACCCAAACGGGCGGTAGACGAACTGGTAGAAGTTGTCCCAGGTCGCGCCCTGGGTGCGCGCCGCGAGCGCCCTGACGGCGGGCCAGCCGGCTATCGCGTACCCTGGCACCAGGGCAACGAGAAGCCCGGCCACCGCTCCGGCCAGCGCGAGCGGTGATCTGCGGGACGCCCACACGACACCGAGACCGAAGAGGCCGAACGGGACCTTGCAGGCCGTCGCTGCGCCGGCGAGCAGCCCCGCGATGAAGGCCCGGATCCCGCTGGGGGCCTCGCCTGGCCGGCCTACCCGCAGCACGATCAGGCCGCAAAACCCAAGAGCCGTGGCCACCCCGTCGATATGGCCGCCCGCGATCATCGCCCAGAGCAGGAGCGGGTTCACCGACCAGAGCAGGTGAGCACGGGCACGCCTCGCGGGGTCGGAGCGCAGCAGCCGGTCAAGGGCCAGCGCCGTCGCGCCGAAGGCGAGCGCGTTCCACAGCTTCAGCCAGAAGGTGATCCTGGCCGCTGACGTCCCCCCCAGTTCTGCGGCGGCCCACTCTTCTGCCGTGGCCAGGGGGCCGTATATCGACGGGGTGTTCACCCATGTACGCGGCGCGAGCCTGGCGATCGGATCTCCGGTACGCCGTAGCTGGCCTGGTGTCATCACGTAGGGGCTGTGGCCGGTCATGACGATCCTGCCGTCGATCGCATAGCTGAGCTCGTCCGTGGAGCCTGCCGGCGGCAGCACGGTAAGCGCGGCCACGGCCACCAGCGCGCCCGCTAGGAGCAGCCGCGCGGGCGGCCGCGCGCCGCGCGCCACGGCGGCAAGCCCCGCCGCCACGCCGCCGCAGCCGGTGGCCGCCGCCGCCCACAAGGCGATAGTCACCAGCCCGGGCCGCAGCCGCACGGCAAACCACCACGGTGGCCCCGCGGCAGGCCGCGGCATCGCCGCGACGGCCGCGCTCGGGCCCATGGCCGACACGCCGATCATCACCAGGACTGCTACAGCGATGGCCACCGCAGCTGACCAGGTAAGAACGCGCGTCGTCCGGTCCGGGGAAGCCTTCTCACCTCGCGTCCGATCCCGCGCCGCAGCACCCAGCGGGAATTCGGGAATCTGCTGACCCGGCGCTGAATCTTCCGAGGAGGTCAGTCCTGTCATCCAGATCCTCCCGGATCACGCGATCTCCGCAGCCCGCAAAACACTCTTTTTCTAGTGAATTTGCTGACAATACCAGCTGACCTTGTTCTGTCCGGAACGTAGCCAGTCGCGTAGCCGGGCGGACGTACGAACCCAGGCAGCGGACGCCGCCGCCGTTCAGCGACCCGCGGTCAGGGCATCGCGTCCGGGGCGCACGCTGATCACATGCCGGCGATGAGCTTCTCGACCCGCTCGTCCACCGAGCGGAACGGGTCCTTGCACAGCACGGTCCGCTGTGCCTGGTCGTTCAGCTTGAGGTGCACCCAGTCGACGGTGAAATCGCGCCGCTTCTCCTGAGCCCGGCGGATGAACTCGCCGCGCAGCTTGGCCCGCGTCGTCTGCGGCGGGACCGACTTGGCCTCGAAGATGTCGATGTCACGGGCGGCCCGCTCCACCGCCCCGGCCCGCTGCAGCAGGTAGTACAAGCCGCGGCCGCGGTGCACGTCGTGGTAGGCCAGGTCGAGCTGGGCCACCCGCGGCGAGGACAACGGCAGGTCATGCCTGGCCCGGTAGCGCTCGATCAGCTGGTACTTGGTGACCCAGTCGATCTCCCGCGCGATCATGTCGAGGTTGCCGGTCTCGATCGCGGACAGCGCCCGCTCCCACATGTCGAGGACCCGCTTGCTTATCGGGTCGAGTCCGTTCTTGAGGGTGAAGTCCTTGGCCCGGTTCAGGTACTCATACTGGATGTCCAGCGCGGACAGCTCCCGGCCGTTGGCCAGCCGGACCCGGCTGCGGCCGGTCATGTCGTGGCTGACCTCGCGGATCGCCCGGATCGCGTTGTCCAGGGTCAGGTCGCGCATGATCGCGCCGGCCTCGATCATCCGCAGCACCAGGTCGGTGGAGCCGACCTTGAGCAGCGTGGTGGTCTCGCTCATGTTGGAGTCGCCGACGATCACGTGCAGGCGGCGGAAGCGCTCGGCGTCGGCATGCGGCTCGTCCCGGGTGTTGATGATCGGCCGGGACCGGGTAGTGGCCGAGGACACGCTCTCCCAGATGTGCTCGGCCCGCTGGCTGACGCAGTACACCGCCCCCCGCGGCGTCTGCAGCACCTTGCCCGCCCCGCAGATGACCTGCCGGGTGACCAGGAACGGGATCAGGATGTCGGCCAGCCGGCCGAACTCTCCATGCCGGCCGACCAGGTAGTTCTCGTGGCAGCCGTAGGAGTTGCCGGCGGAGTCGGTGTTGTTCTTGAACAGGTAGATGTCGCCGGCGATGCCCTCCTCGCGCAGCCGGCGGTCGGCGTCGACCAGCAGTCCCTCCAGGATCCGCTCCCCCGCCTTGTCGTGGGCCACGAGGTCGAGCACGTTGTCGCATTCGGGCGTGGCGTACTCCGGGTGGCTGCCCACGTCGAGGTAGAGCCGCGCCCCGTTCCTGAGGAAAACGTTGCTGCTACGGCCCCATGACACCACGCGCCGGAATAGATAGCGCGCCACCTCGTCGGGCGAGAGCCGCCGCTGCCCCCGGAAGGTGCAGGTAACGCCGTACTCGTTCTCGACCCCGAATATTCGCCGGTCCACACGCCAAGGCTACGTCCCGTCGTCCCATGACAACAGCATCCTGACGTGTTGCCTGTCGGCTCGGCCGGGCCGGCGCAGCAGATTCCCGCCCCAAACCAGCACCGTGTACTGCCGGTACGAGTAGGTCCGGGCCGGAGAACCGAAGGTATTCCTCCTCCGATTGTCAGCAGCGCCCTGGCGGCCCGTGAGGTCACGGGTGCCCTAGACCAGCCAGCAGGTTCTTGTTCCAGACGTAAACGGTGTACGGACCGACGTGATAGGTCTTGGCCGGCTGGCCCGCGCTGCTGGTGGTGGCCAGGCGGCGGATCCTGTACATGTAGAGGTCACCTCAGTCCCGGTGAGGCCAGCTTGGCCAGTAGGTTCGCGTCCCAGATCAGGATGGTGTAACCGTCGGCGTGATAGATCCCCTGCGGGCGGCCGAAGGTGAGCTCCGCGGAGAGCTGCATGCCGGGCAGCGCGGAGGGCCCGTCCGCCACGACGAAGTTCGCGTAGTGCAGCGCCGGGTCGTAGTTCGCGTCGTCGGTCTCCCACTGGTAGGGCACAAGCCGGTCGCTGGGGTTCTGCACTACCGCGCTGAGGCGGACCTGGCCGTGGCTGTCCACGGTGGTGCTGTTGGCCTGCCAGTAGGTGGCCAGCCCGTCCGTGAGCTGGTGCGCCATGAGCCAGCTGGCCAGAGGCTCGTTTTCGGCCGGCACCGAAGCCTGCGCGGCGTCGTATCCGAGCGTGGCGAGGTAGCCGACCGCCAGCAAGGCGAGCACGGGGGCGAACCAGCCTTTCGCCGCGCGGATCCAGGCCGCTATCCGGTCCCCCAGAACGCGGCCGGCCAGCACCGCGCCCAGCGGCAGCACCTCGGCCATCTCACGCGCGCCGAGCAGGTCCTGCGCGTGCGTGCTGCTCATGTAGGCGCCCAGGTTGACTACGATGGCCACCGCGAACACCGGCACGATCAGCTCGCCGAAGCGGAAGATCCGCGCTATGCCCACGCCGAGGGCGCAGGCCGCCGCGAGCGCACCGGCCAGGTGCAGCGCCACGAAGACGACCTCGAGCCCGGGCCTGCCGCCGAAGAAGCTCGTATTGAAGACGTTCGCGCCGAACAACTCCAGGAAGGCCTGAAAGGTCACCCACGCCCCGTGCTGCAGCTGGTGCAGATCCGTGTCGGCCCCGACGGGGGACTGCTGGTATCCGCCCAGGGCGACCATCACCCGAGGCGCGAACGAGCCGGCTATGCCGGCCACCGCGGCCGCACCGGCCAGGCTCAGCTCATACCACCGGGCGGCCCGCGGTCCCCCGCGCCTGATCAGCCCGGCGAAGGCGCGCCCCGCGCTGACGAACATCAGCGGCACGATGCCGGTGAGCAGCACGATCGAGTCAGCCACCATCACCAGGGTGAACGCCAGGCCAACCAGTACCGGCACATACCAACGTGGCCTGGCCCGGTCGATCAGCAGCCAGATAGCCAGCAGGGGCACCGCGGTGCCGATGTGGTCCGGCGAGAGCAGCAGAATCGAGGTGGCGCTGAGCTGGGGCGCCAGCATCAGGCCGGCGGCCATCAGCGCGCGGGCACATCCCTCGCCGCCACGTGCGTTCCCCTTGGCCAGGAAGGCCGCGAGCAGCACGAGCAGCGTGTAGGTCATGGCGGCGGCCACGTGGACGACCCATGGGCCTAGCCCGGTCAGGGCCTCGATCAGCATGTACTGAGGCAGTTCGGTGGTGTAGAAGGACACGTCCGACACCCACCAGTTGTGCAGCAGCAGGTTCCCGCGCAGCATGTCCCACGCCTGCAGCACGTTCCCCCCGCCGTCAGAGGACAACGGCGCCGCTTGAGACTCGCGCCAGTAGCAGAAGAACAGGACCGCCGCGGCCAGCACGACCAGGCCCGCCCGCTTTGCGAGCGTGGCCGCCGAGGTTCTGGCTGGCAGGTCGGTCAGGGCGGGAGCCTCCTGCGCGCGCCCGAGGTGGGTCACGGTGACGCGGGGGCGACGGCGATTCCACTGAAGCGCAGGATGACGGGGGTGTGCGGCGGCAGGCCGTGCGGCGTGTAGAACCAGTACGCCTGGCCGCTCGCGGTCTGCGCGGGCGTGCAGATGAACTGCTGGGCGAACAGCAAGGCGAAGGGGACCGCCCACACCCACACCGGACGCCGGTCCGGTGCCGCGCTCGCGGCACCACCGCTGATGACGGCGGTTCCGGGGTCCGGTTCTGTGATCCCGGCCGCCTTCACCTGCTTACCGCCGGCCGTCATGCTCAGATGGTTCCTGCCTTGATGGCCGCGTCGATCCAGGGGATCACCTCGTCGAGCATCTCCTCGAGTGTGGTGGCGGCCTCGAAGCCGAGTACCTTCTTGGCCTTTTCCGTATCGGGAACCCGGCGCTGGACGTCATATTCGAACGGGTCGTCGTGGATGAGCCGGAGCGGGACACCCTCGCCCTTGACCTTGCGCCAGATGAGCTCGGCCAGTTGATGCACGGTCGTGCTCTCGGCTGTCGACAGGTTGAAGTCCTCGTTGAGGGCGTCTTCGTATTCCATCGCCGTCACCACACCAACCGCGAGATCGCCGCCGTAGGTGTAGTGCCGCACCTGCTCGCCCGTGCCGAGAATGTGCAGCGGGTCCTGGCCCTTGAGCACCTTCTGCACGAGGTCGGGCACGACGTGGCTCATGGCGAGCTGGACGTTCCCTGACAGGATCTCCTGATCGCCCAGGGCCCGGCTCTCGCCGATGCCCACGCAGTTGAACGGCCGCACGAGCGTGTAGGGCAGCCGGTACTGGTCCCAGGCCGCCTTGGCGAAGTATTCCACCGCGAGCTTCTGGAATCCGTAAGACGACAGTGGCGGCGGAATCTCCCGCTGCTGCCCTTCGTAAGACGGCCACTCGTCGGCGCTCTCGAACACCATCGAAGAGGACAGGTGGGTGACCTTGCGCAGCCGACCGTCCCGGTGCGCCGCGATGGCGGCGTCACAAGACGCGGCGATGATCCGCTCGTTGGTGGCGAGCAGGTCGTAGGCGTAGGTGTGGAAGTAGGAGATCCCGCCGATCATCGCGGCGCCGGCGATGAAATGGTCACAGCCGACCAGCAGCTCGGTCATCAGGCCGGTGTCCCTGGCGTCGCCCTCGACAAGCCGGTAGTTCGGATTGTCGTCGTAGGACTTCTTGACCTTCCCGTACTTGGAAAAGTTATCCAGGCCTACCACCGCGTAGCCGCGTTTCAGCAGCTCCTCTACCACATATCCGCCGATGAAGCCAGCGGACCCGCTGACCAGCACCTGCTCCATCAGGACTCCTGCTCTTCCTGTTGCGCCTGTTGACGGCCTGCTCCGTGGTTGCGCACCTGATCGGCGGTCAGCCGCGGGCCGAACGCGAAACGATACCAGCGGACGTAGCTGGGCACCCACTTCGCGACATTGAAGTTCGACACGCCCGCCTGCCGGTCCAGCCATATGGTCGGTATCTCCGCCACCGGCAGGCGCAGTCGCTTAGCTTTGGCGGTCAGCTCGATGCCGATCTCGAACCCGTCCCTGGAGTCGATTCCGACCTGCTTGACGAATTCCGTCGAGTACGCCTTGAACGAGTTCGTCGCGTCCCTGGTTCCGACGTGGGCGAGCGTCCGCAGCGAGCGCCCGGCCAGACGGGACAGCGCGCCCTTGAGGATGGGGCCGCCGACCTGCTGACCGCCGGGCATGTAGCGGGACGCGGCGGCCACCGCGACCCCGCGCTCGACCAGTCGGACCAGCTCGTCGATCTGCCTGGCGTCATCGCACCCGTCCGCCATGGTCACCACGACCACGGGCGCGGTCGCGGCGTCGATGCCGAACCTGATGGCGTAGGCGGGTCCCTGGCCGTAGCTGTTGACCAGGCATCTCAGCCTGGGTTCCTTCTGCGCGTACTCCTCGGCCACGGGGACGGTCGTGTCGTCGGCCGAGTCCACGACCACCAGCACTTCCGCCGCCAGCCGGACCGACTCGAACAGCCGGTCAAGTACGCTGACGACCTGCTCACCCTCGTTGTAGGCGGGTACCACCACCGAGACGCGGGGACGCTCGGTCACACGCGGACCCCGTTCCCGAGCACGTCCCAGATATCGGCCGCCGGCTTGTCTACCACAAGTCCGCGGTACTCCGGATGCGGCGCCCCTACCACGAGCAGGTCCGACCGGGTGAGCACCTCCTGGAGCGGAAGCAGGTCAGGGTCGACGGTGACGTACGGATCGGTGCACAGGACCTCGTCGGCCTTGAAGGCCAGGATCCGCTTGAGCTTGTAGGAAAGGCTCGACCTGATGTCGTCCGAACCCGCCTTGAACGCCATGCCCAAGATCCCGACGGTCATCGACGCCAGGTCGAACTGCCCCTCCAGCCGGTGCACCACGTAAAGCGGCAGACCCTCGTTGACGGCCATCGCCGCGTGGCCGAGCGGGAAGTTGTTGTGGTTGAAGGCCGCGAGCTGCATCGTGTCCTTGAACAGGCAGGGCCCGGCGGCGAAACCCGCGGCGGGCATATCCGCGGCCCGCGGGTAATCCTCGGCCAGCCCGCGCCGGATCCGGTCGAAATCCAGGCCCTGCTCGTTGGCCATCATGTAGAGCTGGTTGGCGGTGGCGAACTTGATGTAGCGCCAGACGTTGGTGAACAGCTTCGCCAGCTCCGCCTCTTCTGGTGACATCACCACGAGCTTGCCGGTCAGCCTGCCGAACAGCGCAGACGCCCGCTTGACCCCGGCCGGCGTGCGGGACGAGATGATCTGGGGCAGCTCGAACAGCTCCGTCATCGCCTTGCCCTCGGCGATCCGCTCCGGGCAGAACGCGACATCTATCTGCAGTCCCAGTCCGGCCAGCATCTTTTCCACCAGGGCCGTCACCCCGGGGAACACGGTGCTGCGCAGGATGAGGAGCTGGCCGTTCTGCAGAAAGGCAGAGCATCTCCCGAGCGCCTTGGTGATCGCGGTCTGGTTGGGGTTCAGGTGCTCATCCACCGGCGTGCCGATGACGACCACCACGTGTTCTGCCGTGGCCACGATCGCGGGATCGGCCGAGGCCTCGAGACGCCCGGCGCCGAGCACCCGCTGCAGCACCGCGTCCGCGCCGGGCTCGGCAAACGGCATCCGGCCCGAGTTCACCAGGCTGACGGCGGCCTCGCTCAGGTCATAGATGGCCACCCTGGCGCCTCGGTCGGCGAACGCGAGTGCGAGCGGCAGGCCCACGTGCCCGCAACCACCGATGACGACCACATCTCGGCTGACCTGATCAGGCAAATTGGTCACCGTATACCTCCGGCTGATCGTGGCAGGCCTCCGGAGACCACCGGGCCGGCGCCCCCCAATACGTCTCTGGCGCTTCACCTTACCGCCATGCCCGGCCCACTACATGTCTTGTTATCTCCCCGTCGCCACATGCCCATCTGTCCGTCATGTGACCTGTTAACAGCGGATTTCGCGGGCTTCGACACGCTATATCGGAGATCTTCACGGCGGACGGACCTTGCCTACGGTTAGCTCGCGGCGCGATTCAAGGCACGGCGGTGTTTCTTGGCCTGGCCCGCGATGCCTGCCCTGATCGTGGCCGCGCGCCCGGTGGAGCCGCTCCTGGCCAGCAGCACGCCGAGCAGGAACGTCAGCGTGTAGGTCACCAATTGGTAGCGATGTACTTCGTCTCGGTAAATTCCAGGAGGCCATCGTGCGCGCCCTCGCGGCCGATGCCCGACTGCTTCACGCCGCCGAACGGGGCAGCCGGGTCGGACACGATCCCGCGGTTGAGGCCGACCATGCCGGCCTCGAGGGCCTCGCTGACCCGCAGCCCGCGGCTCAGGTCACCGGTGTAGACGTAGGAGACCAGCCCGAACTCGGTGTCGTTGGCCCAGCGGACGGCGTCATCCTGGGCGGTGAACCGGACCACGGGCGCCACCGGGCCGAAGATCTCGGTGCCGAGAATGCCGGCGTCCGACGGCACCTGGTCGATGATGGTCGGCTGGTAGAAGTAACCGCGCCGGTCCGGCGCCCGCCCGCCGGTGACCACCTTGCCGCCGTCCGCGGCCGCCGAGTCTACGAGTTCGGCCACCTTCGACCGGGTCGGCTCGTTGACCAGCGGGCCCACGTCGGTGCCCTCGTCCAGGCCAGGCCCGACGACCATGGCATCCAGGCGGGCCGCGAACTTGCGGCTGAACTCGTCGGCGACCGCCTCGTGCACGTAGAAGCGGTTGGCGGCGGTGCACGCCTCGCCGCCGTTGCGCATCTTGGCGATCAGCGCCCCCTCGACGGCGGCGTCGATGTCCGCGTCCTCGAAGATGATGAACGGCGCGTTGCCGCCCAGTTCCATCGAGGTGTTCACCACGGTGTCCGCCGCCTCGCGCAGCAGGATCCGGCCCACCTCGGTGGATCCGGTGAACGACAGCTTGCGGACCCGCGGGTCGTTGAGCATCGCCGAGACGACCGCACCCGACTTCCGGGAGGGCAGCACGTTGACCACGCCGTCCGGCACCCCCGCCTCGGTCAGCAGGCCGGCGATGGCCAGCGCGGTCAGCGGGGTCTCCGAGGCCGGCTTGAGCACCACCGTGCAGCCGGCCGCCAGCGCCGGGCCGATCTTACGGGTGGCCATCGCGGCCGGGAAGTTCCACGGGGTGACCAGCACCGAGACGCCGACCGGCTGGCGCATGACCAGGATCTTGTTCGCCCCGGAAGGCGCCTGCATCAGCACGCCTTCCATCCGCACCGCCTCTTCGGCGTACCAGCGGAAGAACTCGGCCGCATACGCCGCCTCGGCCCGCGCGTCGCGCAGGGCCTTGCCGTTCTCGGCGACCATCAGCCGGGCCAGGGACTCCGCGTTGGAGGTCATCAGCTCGAAGGTCCGGCGCAGGCATTCCGCGCGCTGCCGGGGCGGTGTCGCGGCCCAGCCGGGCAGCGCGCCGGAGGCCGCGCCGACCGCGTCGAGCGCATCCTCCACCGTCCCGTCGGCCACCTCGGCCAGCGCGTCCTCGGTGGCCGGGTCGATGACCGGCAGCGTGCCGCCGCCCCGCCCGCCGGTCCACTCCCCGCCGATCAGCAGCCTAGTAGGTACCTCAATACCGACCAATTCGGCCAGGTTGCCGCTCATCAATTCCTCCTGTGGACGCGGGGACCTGACGGAGGGCCTTGGCCCTCCCCAGGGGGTCTGGGGGGAAGGTTCCCCCCAGTAGGGGGGCCTGGGGGGATAGGTCCCCCCAGAGCGGGGGGTTCGGGGGGTCGCCCCCCCGAATTACAGGGCCTTGCTGACGGTCTCGACGATCCTATCCACCGAGGGCAGCACGTGATCTTCGAGCTTATCGGCGGCGGGCAGCGGGATATGAGGCGTGGTGATGCGAATCGCCGGGCCGGTCAGCGCGCCGAACGCCTCCTCGGCCACGATCGAGACGATCTCCGCGCCCCAGCCGCATAGCCGCGGGTTCTCCTCGACCGTGAACAGCCGGCCGGTCTTGGTCACCTCGGCCAGGATCGTCCGGGTGTCCAGCGGCACCAGCGACCGGACGTCGATGACCGTGGCCTCGATGCCGTCCTCGTTGGACAGCTTCTCGGCCGCCGCCAGCGCCCGCGGCACCATCGCGGCCAGCGCGAGGATCGTGGCGTCCCCGCCCTGGCGCAGCACGCTGGCCCGGCCGAGCTCGTCGGTGATCTCGCCGTCCGGTACCTCGCCCTTGCTCGGATACAGGCCCTTGTGCTCGAAGAACAGGACCGGGTCCGGATCACGGACGGCCGCGGCGAGCAGCCCGATGATGTCGCGCGGGTTCGACGGGGCGACGACCTTCAGGCCGGGCACCGCCATCGCCCAGTTCTCCACCGACTGCGAATGCTGGGCGCCGAAGCGCAGCCCGGCCCCGTTGGCGCAGCGGACGACGAGCGGCAGCTCAACCTGGCCGTCGGACATGTACCTGCTCTTGGCCATCTCGTTGGCGATCAGGTCCCAGCAGACCGCGAAGAAGTCGCTGAACATGATCTCGGCGATCGGCCGCAGGCCGGTCATCGCGGCGCCCATCGCGGCGCCGAGGATGGCCTGCTCGCTGATCGGGGTGTCGCGGACCCGCTCCGGGCCGAACTGCTCGAGCAGGCCCGGGGTGGTCTTGAACACGCCGCCGGCCGCGGCGACGTCCTCGCCGAGGAAGACCACGCTGGGATCCCGTGCCATCTCCTGGGCGATACCCCGGGTTACCGCGTCGCGGTAGGTGATAACTGTCACGTCAGTCCGTTCGGTCAAAATGGTTTTGAAAACGGGCGGGAGCAGGCACCTTGCTCAGTTCCGCCACGCGTGGCCACCGTCGGCCCAGACGTTCGTGAAGGCCGAGTCGAGGCTGGGCTCGCGGCCGGCCTTCGCCTCCTCGGTGGCCCGGTCCACCGCCTCCCGGGCGTTCACCTCGATCGCGTCGAGGACGGCCGCGTCGATGCCACGGCCGGTCAGGACCTCGCAGTAAGCGGGCAGCGGGTCCCTGGCCAGCCACTCCTTAACCTCATCGTCCGGGCGGTACTTGCCCGGGTCGGCGCGGGAGTGGCCGCCGTGCCGGTAGGTGAGCGCCTCGAGGAGCGCCGGGCCGCCGCCGTCCCTGGCCCGGCCGATGGCGACCTGCGCCACCTCGTAGACCGCCTCCACGTCGTTGCCGTCCACCACCACCGCGTCGAGCCCGTAGGAGGCGGCGCGGTCGGCCGCGGGCCTGGGCACAGCGGTCACCGAGCCGATCGGCGTGTACTCCATGTACTGGTTGTTCTCGCAGATGAAGATCACCGGCAGCTGCCACACGGCGGCCAGGTTAAGTGCCTCGTGGAAGGCGCCGATGTTGGTGGCCCCATCGCCGAGGAAGCAGACCGTGACCTGCCTGGTGCCGCGGTACTTGGCCGACCAGGCCGAGCCGTTGGCGATAACCAGCTGCGCGCCGATGATGGCGTAGGCGCCGAGGATGCCGCGGGACGTGTCGAGCAGGTGCATCGAGCCGCCCTTGCCGTGCATGAGGCCGTTCTCCCGGCCGAGAAGCTCGGCCATTACCGGCGTCATCGGGGTGCCGCGGGCCAGCACGTGATTGTGCCCGCGGTAGGTGACGAACATGTAGTCGTCGTCGTTCATCGCTTGCGACACGCCGGCCGCGATTGCCTCCTGGCCGGTGCCGAGGTGCGTCGTCCCCTTGACCAGGTTCTGCATGAACAGGTCGTAGGCGCGCTTTTCGAACAACCGGATCTCGGTCATCTTCCTGTACAGCTCGAGCGCGGTGGCTTCCGGAATCGTAGTGTCTATGTCCGGCACGTGATCGCCTTGTCAGTAGGGGTTGGTGACGTAGAGGTCCTGGGCCGGGAACTTGGTCAGGATCTCGATCCCGCTGTGCCCGACCACCACTTCTTCCTCGATCCTGGCCGCCGACCGCCCGTCGGTCGCCGGGCAGTAGGTCTCGAGCGCGAAGACCATGCCCTCGGCGATCTCCATCGGGGCCTCCAGCGAGGTGAGCCGGGAGATGATCGGCCGCTCGTGCAGCGCGAGCCCGAGCCCGTGCCCGAACAGCAGGCCGAACGCCGTCTTCTCGTCCGCCAGCCCGATCTCCTGGGCGGTCGGCCACAGCCGGGCCACCTGGTCGGTGGACACCCCGGGCTTGATCATCTCGATGGCGGCGTCGATCCACTCGCGGGCTTTTTTGTAGGCGTCCTTTTGCGGCTGGCTGGCCCGGCCGACCACGAAGCAGCGGTAGTAGCAGGTCCGGTAGCCGTTGTAGGAGTGCATGATGTCGAAGAACGCCTGCTCCCCCGGCCTGATCATGCGGTCGGAGAAATTGTGCGGGTGCGGGTTGCACCGCTCGCCCGAGACCGCGTTGACCGACTCCACGTCGTCCGAGCCCATCTCGTAGAGGCGCTTGTTCGCCAGCGCGACGATCTCGTTCTCCCTGACCCCGGGCCGGAGCGCTTCGGCGATGTCCTGATAGGTGCCATCGACCATGGCCGCTGCGGTGGCCAGCAGCGCGATCTCGTCTTTCGACTTGACCTGCCTGGCGTCCAGCATCACCTGCTGGCCGTCCCTGATGTCGACCTTCTCTTTTTGCAGCTCGAAGAAGGTGGGGACCTCGGCGAAGTCCACACCGACGGGCTCGCCTGCCACGCCCGCTTGGGTCAGCCGGTCTTTGATCTCAGCGACCTGCTTTTGCGTCAGCCCCGATGCGGGCGGGGCGGCGCCGCGCATCGTGGTGTAGGAGGCGATGCAGTTCTCCGGCTTGAGCCACGGGCAGTACAGCCGGTGGTGCACGGCGGCCGAGCCGAAATCCCAGAGCACCAGCTCGCCGGTCCGGGTGTACAGCGCGTACCGGCACAGCTTGTCCCTGGTCCACTCGCCGATCGCGACGCCGGTCAGGTACCTGATGTTGTTGTTGTCGAACACGAGCAGCGCGCCGAGCCCGGCCGCCTCCATCGCGGCCTTGGCCCGGTCCAGGCGGTACTGGCGCAGCCGGGCGAAGTCGACCCGCTCCTCGAAGTCGACGTTCATCCGGCCAGGCGCCGGGGCGAGGGGCAGGGCGGGACCGGTCATCGGAGCTCCTTACGTCGCTTTCGCTGGTGCGTCGCTGGGCCGGCACCTTCATCCAACGTTGTGTGCAGTGGAGCTGTCAAGCCTGGCCCCATCAGGTGTGCAGTGTAGATTTACACCATGGCGGGTGACTTCGATCCAGGTACCGGGCTCGGGCCTCGGCTGCGCCTGGTCCGGGCAGGCCGCCAGCTGTCCGTCCGGGAGCTGGCCCGGCGGGTCGGCTGCTCGGCCAGCCTGATCTCGCAGATCGAACGGGGGGTCTCGGTGCCCTCGGTGGGCGTGCTGTACTCGCTGGCCACCGAGCTGGGCAGCTCGCTCGACTACCTGCTGTTCGGGTCGGGAGCCGGGCCAGGAGCCGGCCGGGATGACGATGCGGGCGCAGACGCTGAGGCCGGCGCCGGCGCAGATGCCGGCGCCGGGGCCGGTTCGGGTGAGGGCTCGATCGGCGGACCAGCGGCGGGCGGATCAGGGCGGGCCGGAGGGGGCGGGGCCTCGCCGCCGCTCGCGATCGTGCAGCGCGGCGACGGCCGCAAGATCATCGACCTGGCCAGCGGCGTGCGCTGGGAGCGGCTCACCCCGCAGTCGGAGGCCATGACGGACTTCCTGGAGGTGATCTACTCCCCCGGCGGCCACTCCACCGACGAGCGCCGTCCGCTGCGCCACGACGGGCGTGAGTACCTCCTGATCATCAGCGGCACGCTGCAGGCCAACGTCGGCTTCGAGAGCTACGAGCTAGGCCCGGGCGACTCGATCGCGTTCGACTCCTCGACGCCGCACGAATACCTCAATAAAACCGGCGATTACGTGCACGCGATCTCGGTGGTCGTCCACTCCGAGCCCGGCCGGGCCTGATTTCTCATGATCGTGGGCTCAGGACTCCTCATATGAAACGGCCCCGTCAAGATATGAAGCGGCCCTGTCAAGCTTTTGCAGGTCGCCGGGTGGTTGATCACTTAATGTCCGTTTTCCGTGGATGTTTTTGCGCGCGGTTTACTTGCCCAGCGCGTGGCGGAAGTATTCGACCGTCCGCCTGAGGCCCTCCTCCAGCGGGACGGTCGGCTCCCACCCCAGGAGTTCCCGGGCGCGGCCGATGTCAGGCTTGCGGCGCACCGGGTCGTCGGAAGGCAGCGGGCGCTCCTCGATCGCACCGTCGCTGCCGGTCAGGGCCAGGACCTTCTTGGCCAGCTCGAGCATCGTGAACTCACCGGGATTGCCGAGGTTGACCGGGCCGGTGACCTCCCGCGGCGTGTTCATCAGCCGGATCAGGCCGTCGACCATGTCGTCGATGTAGCAGAACGACCTGGTCTGCGAGCCGTCCCCGAAGATCGTGAGCGGGTCGCCCCGCAGGGCCTGGACGATGAAGCTGGACACCACCCGGCCGTCGTTGGGCAGCATGTTCGGGCCGTACGTATTGAAGATCCGCGCGACCTTGATCGGCAGCTGGTGCTGGCGGTAGTAGTCGAAGAACAGGGTCTCCGCGCACCGCTTGCCCTCGTCGTAGCAGGACCGGACGCCGACGGGGTTCACGTTGCCCCAGTACGACTCCGGCTGCGGGTGCACGGCCGGGTCGCCGTACACCTCCGAGGTCGAGGCGAGCAGGATCGGCGCGCCCAGCCGCTTGGCCAGCCCGAGCATGTTGATCGAGCCGTGCACGCAGGTCTTCGTGGTCTGCACCGGATCCCGCTGGTAAAACACCGGCGAGGCCGGGCAGGCCAGGTGATAGATCTGGTCGACCTCGACGTAGAGCGGGAACGTCACGTCGTGGCGCATCAGCTCGAACCGCGGCTCGCCGAGTAGGTCGATCACGTTGTGCCGGGTGCTCGAGTAGAAGTTGTCCACCACGAGCACGTCGTGACCCTGGCCGAGCAGGCGCCGGCACAGGTGCGACCCGATGAAGCCCGAGCCCCCCGTCACCAGGACCCGCCGGGACCCGTCGGCCGGCACCCGGCCACGATCTCGCACCGAGTCCTGGCTCACCCAGCCTCCTTCCGACGGCCCGCCACCACGGGCACAACGAACCTGTGAGCCCGCAATCTATCCGGTCCGTTCGGCCCCTGCCCCCCTCAACCCGGCATTCCCGCGTAGGCTGCCCACCGTGAAACTGTCGATTCTCATGCCCGTATACAACGAACGTGCCACTCTGGCCTCCGCGATGAAGGAGGTTCTCAATGTCGACTTTCCGTGCGAGATCGAGCTCGTCGTGGTCGACGACGGGAGCACGGACGGGACCAGGGATCTGTACCCGTCCCTCGGGGACGACCCGCGGGTGAAGGTCCACATGCACGAGCGCAACCAGGGCAAGGGCGCCGCGATCCGGACGGCCGCCACGGTCGCCACCGGCGATTACGTGATCATGTGCGATGCGGACCTGGAGTACACGCCGGCCGAGATCCCCTCGCTGCTCGCGCCGGTGATAGCCGGTCAGGCCGAGGTGGTGTACGGCACGAGGACGTTCGGCAGTCACAACGCCTACTCCTACGCCTACGTGCTGGGGAACAAGGGGGTGACGACCTTCGCCAACGTGCTGTTCAACTGCTACATCAGCGACCTGGAGACCTGCTTCAAGCTGATCCCGACCGCGCTGTACCGTGAGCTGGGCATCCGCGAGACCGGCTTCGGCATGGAGGCCGAGGTCACCGGGAAGCTGCTGCGGCGAGGTATCAGGCCCTACGAGGTTCCGATCAGCTACAGGGCGCGCAGCCGCGAGGCCGGAAAGAAGCTCACAGCGCGCGACGGGGTCGAGGCGCTGTGGATCCTGCTTCGGGAGCGGTTCGCGGCCCGCCGCGCCTAGCGGTCCGCGGGTCGCCGCCACATGATTCATCCGCAAGCTCGCCGAGCCAGCTCAGGCGCGAATCCGGCGCAGTCCAGCGCCGCGGACTGGGTGGGAGGTTTGTGCATACCCGAGCGATTAGCCTGGCTGCGGCCCTATTGTATGGTGGTACCCCGACCCGTCCATGTACCCACAGCTCGTTCTGTCTGTGTTCTGCGTGCGCTGAAGCAGGGGAGACAGTCGCATGACCGCGGCAGGCACCTCGCCGGACCGCGCCCGGTCACGTTCTGGTGATCCGGAGCCCGGTGCTTCTCCGCGCAGGCCGGCTCTGAGCGACCGGCTGCCACGGGCCTGGCTCTTTCCCCTGCTCATCTTCGCGGCCACCTGGGTGCTAATCCTGGCGACCTGGTACATCTCAGACGCCATCTACGGTCAGAGCCATCCGTGGACCTTCCACTTCCTGTTCAAGGACGCCGACTACTACCTGGGCATCGCCCAGCACGGCTACCCGGCCAGGCTGCCTTCCCCATGGCGTGACTCCCCGGTCAACGCCCGGGTCGCCTTCTTCCCGCTCTTCCCGGCGCTGATCAGGCTGGCCAGCTACCTGACCGGGGGCAACTACCCGGTCGCGGGACTCATTGCCCAGATCGCCGCCGGGGCCGCGTCCGCGGTGGGCGTCTGGGCCGTGGCGGCCCGGCTGCGCGGCCGGAGGGTCGCCGACCGGGCGGTCATGCTGTACTGCCTGTTCCCGGGCGCGATGACCTTCTCGCTGCTGTACTCCGAGCCGCTCGCCGTGGCGATCAGCGCGGCGGCCATCCTGGCTATGCTGGACCGGCGGTGGCTGCTGGCCGGGATCGGCGGCGCCGCCGCCACCGCCGAGCGGCCCACCTTGATCGTCCTGGTCGTGGTCTTCGGGGTCGCCGCGATTCAGGCGATCTGGAGCCGCCGCGAATGGACGGCGCTGCTCGCGCCAGCCCTCACCCCCCTGGGGGTGCTGGCCTTCTTCGCCTATCTCGGCCACCGGTATCACGACTACAAGTTCTGGTTCCAGGTCGAAACGGACGGCTGGCATCAGCACCTCGGCTGGGGCGAGCACACGCTGCGGGTCGTGCTCTGGATGGACCCGGCCACCGAGAGGGCCCACGTCTTCAACGCGGTGCTGATCATCATGTTCGCGGTCGCAGCGGTCGGCATCGCGTTGATGGTGGCCGACCGGCTGCCGTTTCCGGTGATCTTGTTCGGCGTTCTTCTGGTGCTGCTGTCGGTCATCTCCACGGCGGAGAGCCCCCGGCCTCGCTTCATCTGGACCGCGTTCCCGATATTTATCGGCGCGGCCGCGAAGCTGCCGCGGGCCCTGTACTGGCCGGTGCTCGTCGTGTCGGCCGCGGGTCTGGTCTTCCTCATCGCGTGGTGGCCGAATCACCGCATCGGGCCCGCGCCGTAGCGGGATCGCCACCCCGGACGTCGGATCAGGACGATCCGGCGTATGGTGGCTGCCCTGGTTGCCCGCGAATGGAGGTGGCGGTGAGCGCAGCACCAACGGCGGTCGAGCCATCCCGGGGCTCCGAACGCGTCCGGTCCCGGGCCGTGGCCGGAGCGCCATGGCTGGTCGTGTTCTGCTACCTGCTAGGTGCCCTGGTCCTGACCTGGCGGTTGTGGGCCGACCCCGCGTCGCGCGCGCAGGTCGGCGACACCGAAGACGTCGACCTGTACAGCTGGTTCCTGCGCTACGCGGCGACGGCGGTTGCGCACGGACACCTGCCGGCGCTGGTGACGACCGCGATGAACGCGCCGCGGGGCATCAACGTGATGGGGAACACGTCGTTCCTGCTCCCGGGCATGCTGCTGACCCCGGTAACGCTGCTGGCAGGCCCGCAGGTCAGCCTCGTGATCGTGCTGACGCTGGGCTTCGCGGGCTCGGCGGCCAGCCTCTTCTGGGTCTTGCGCCGGTGGGGGGCCAGTGTCGCCGCGGCGGCCCTGGGCGGCGCGGTCTACGGGTTCTCCCCGGCGCTGCTGGACTCCGGGATCGGCCACCCCCACATGCAGTTCGCGGTGCTGCCGCCCTTGATCATCGACGCGCTGCTGCGGATCGTCACCGGCCGCGGCCCTGCCGGCCCGGGGGGACAAGGTGCACCCTGGGGGCAACCCAGACCCCGATGGCCCGTAGCCCCCCGCGGCAAGGTCGTCCGCGCCGGTATCTGGCTGGGCCTGTTGAGCGCCGCTCAGCTGTTCACCGGCGAAGAGCTGCTGGCTCAGACGGCCATCGTCGGCCTGGTGCTCGTGATCGCGCTCGCGGCCAGTCATCCGCGGGCCGTGCGGGCCCGGGCTCGTGACGCCGCCCTCGGGCTCGGGATCGGGGCCGGGATCACGCTGCTGATCTGCGGCCGCGCCCTCTGGGTCCAGCTTCGCGGGCCGCTCAGCTCGCATGGCGGCTGGGAGCCGCTGAGCGACCCCTGGTACACCAGCCACCTCGGCGCGTTCGTGACTCCGCCCGGTGGCCTGCTCTTCCACACGCAAGCCAGCGTGGCCGCCGTCGCCACGGGCCACTATTTCCTCACGGAGTATCTCGCGTACCTGGGCTGGCCGCTGCTCGTGGTCCTCGTCGTCGCCGCGGTCCGCTTCTGGCGGGATCTCAGGGTCCGCGCCGCGGCGGTGACCTGGGCCGTGCTGGAGGTGTTCAGCCTCGGCGGGCAGAGCCGGACGTTCCTCGGCGTCCACGTCCCCGGAGGGCTCCTGCCGTGGCACTGGCTGCAGGGCCTGCCGCTCATCACCGCGATGCTGCCGGCCCGGTTCCCCATCCTCGCCGACGGCGCGGCCGCCGTCGTGCTCGCCTTCTCGCTGGACCTGGCCCGCTTGGCGGCACCGGAGGCCGCGGGCTGGCGGCGAAGCAGCCTGCCGTTTGCGGTCGCGGTTCTGGCGCTGCTGCCCTTGATCCCGCTGCCCTACCAGGCGAGCGGGGTGCAGCCGGTCCCGGCGGGCTGGCAGGCGGCCTTCGGCGGGCTGCGGCTGGCGCCCGGCGCCCGCGTGCTCGTCGTACCCGTGCCGTTCTCGCATCAGCCCGAGGTGCTGCGCTGGCAGGCGGACACGGGCGAGCCCGGATCGCTCGTGGGCGGCTGGTTCGTCGGGCCGAACCAGGACGGGCAGGCAACCGTTATGTACTTCGGCCCGCCTAGGATCGCTGACTTCTTCGTGTACCTGGATGCCCTGTGGAGCGGATCATCGCGGGCGCGCGCCCCGTCCGGCGCGCAGATCCGGGCCGATCTCGCGTACCTGCAGCCCGCTGCCGTCGTCGCGGTCACCAGCCGGGAGTCACCGCTCGGGCGCTACCTGACCAGGCTCTTCGGCCAGCCTGCCGTCCAGGTCGGCCGCATGCTCGGGTGGCGGCGCTAGGAGGCCGGCCTTGCTGGGGGAGCGGTTCGCGGCCGCCGCGCCTGAACACCACGGGTCACCGCCACGCGGTTCCCCTGCGAGCATGTCAGCTGCTGGCTGTGGTCTGTCGGTGAAGCCTGGAAAGGCGCCCGAGCCGTTCGAGCAGGTTCGTCCGGTAGATCAGGATTTCGCGACCCGCCACTCGGTACGTCGCGGCTGGTGGCCCGAAGTACCGCTCGACGTCCGCGGCTTTGAGGATCGTGGAGGCGGCATAGTAGCCGTTGGCGATCACGAACGTCGCGTCGTGGCGGGACGCGTCGTACCAGTCGGGTTTCGTCTCCCAGTCGTAGGCAATGACGTAGAAGCCGGTGATGGGGTCAGAATACTTGACCACCGCGCGAACCTGAATCTGGTTGCCGGACTGCAGGGTGACCGCCGAGGCGTCCCAGTACCCGCCGATGCCGTAGGTGAGTCCGCGGGCCTTGAGCCAGGCAGCGAGAGGAACCGCAGGCGGCGTCACCGGGGGCAGGGTGGCCGCGGCAGCCAACGGCAGCAACGCGACCAGGGCGGCCGCGGCGAGGCCTGCGCGGGCTCGCCGCGCGCTGACCATGCGGCTGGGCACGCAGGCCCGTGCCGCCAGGACCGCCCCGCACGGCAGCACCGCGGCGATCTCGCGCGAGCTATAGGTCGTCGGCAGCGTGGAGGCCACGTAGGCGGCGAGGTTGACCACGATCGCGACGCACAGCAGTTGCTCGCTCCGGCTCGCGGATCTCCAGGTCCATACGACCTTCGCGAAGCCGAACGCGGCGGCCAGCAGACAGGCCAGCCCGAACAGGTCGGCTACGCCGCTCAGCGGAGCGTGCGCATCGACGACCGTCGCTCCGAATGCGCCGTAGAGGGTGCGGATGGCCCGCCAGGCCACCACCACGTGTTCCGGCCATTGCCCGATCGGCGAGATCGCGGTTTTCGCCGGGACCTCAGCGTATCCGCCGAAGTGCAGCATCACCGCGCGGGTCAGTGACGCCAGCAGCACCGACGCGGCGGCGGCCACCGCGATCGCCGTGTCGCCCGTGCGGATCTTCCGGGCAGCCAGGATGCGATAAGCGGATACCAGCAGGACCGCGGGCACGGCGACGTACAAGACCAACCCGTCGCCGATCTGACCGGCGCAGAGGATGACGGCGAGCAGCGGCGGCGTGAAACGACGGGCCGGTGCCCGCTCGATCAGGAGGAAGGAGGCCAGCAGGAACACGGAGGTCCCGATGTGGTCGGGCGCCGCCAGCAGGATCGACACGCCTTGCTGCGTGACGACCGGCGCGGCCAGCACCCCGACGACGACTCCGCAGCGGGCCGCCACGGACGGGCCGCGGCTGTTCGTGCAGGCCAGGGCCACGCTGAACGCCATGACGATCAGGTAGGTGAGCGCAGCGGCAATATGGAAGATCACGGCGGCAAGCCCGAAGAAGGCCTCGATGATCGCGTAGAGCGGCAGTTCGAAGGTGTAAATCGACGCGTCGCCGATGATCCAGCCGGGCAAGAGGAGGTGGCCATGGAGCATGTCCCACGCCTGCAATGCATTGTTCGCCCCGTCCGAGTTCATCGGCCAGCTGAGCGAGATCCGCAGCAAGACGGCGAACAGCGCCAAACTGCCGCCGATCCACGCCGCCGCGGCCCAGAGGCGGCGCTCCGCCGGACGTTGATCGCGCAGGCCAGCGGGTCGGGGCCGCTGGCCGGACGGCCCCCCCGCCGCGGTCGAAGCCGCTGGATCGAGGGGACCCGAATGCTGCTCGTTAGCGTGCATATCAAGACCCTACGGCGGCCACGCTGGCGGCGACGGCTGCGATGCGTTTCTCGCCGCTGGCGTATGCTAGCTGCCCTAGACGTCCCGCGAATGAGGCGGCGGTGAGCCGTGCGCACGCCAGCCCTCGTCGCAGGTTCCGACACGCGGGCACTGGGAATGCTCACCCGAGCGATCCTACGGCCTGGCGCCGCGCGAGTCGGCCCGGCATTTCATGATCATGCAGACGCCAGGTCACAAACCCAGACTTGCCGCACCTGGCATACCTGACAGGTCGTACTATCGTGGGGCGAGCCAAGTGAGCTAGGGAGCCCAGAATAGTGAGCGGCAACGATCCGGCCCGCCCCCGTATCGGCATCCTTGTGGTTGCCTACAACGCCGAGTCAACCCTGGCCGCGACGCTGGATCGCGTTCCGGCCGACTTCCGGGAGCGGATCGCTGAGGTGATTGTGCTCGACGACGCGAGCCACGACGACACCTTCGCCCGCGGTCAGGCCTGGGCGCAGCGGCCGGACACGCCGCCGACGCTGGTGGTGCGGCATACCAAGAACCTCGGCTACGGCGGCAACCAGAAGACGGCCTACAAGCTGGCGATCGAGCGCGGGCTTGACATCGTGGTCCTGCTGCACGGGGACGGCCAGTACGCGCCGGAGATGCTGCCAGAGATGGTGGCCCCGCTGGAGCGCGGCGAATGCGATGCCGTGATGGGCTCGCGCATGATGGAAAAGGGGGCTGCCCGCCGCGGCGGGATGCCGCTATACAAGTTCGTCGGCAACCGGATCCTCACCCGGGCCGAGAATGCGATGCTCGGTGCTCAGTTTACCGAGTTCCATTCCGGGTACCGCGCATACAGCACCAGCGCGCTGAAGGATATCCCGTTCGAGCACAACACCGATGATTTCGACTTCGACACCCAGATCATCGTCCAGCTTCTCGACGCCGGGAAGCGAATCCTGGAAATCCCGATTCCCACGTACTACGGCGACGAGATCTGCTATGTCAACGGCATGCGCTACGCCAAGGACGTCATCAAGGATGTCCTCGAGTACCGCCTGGTGACCATGGGGTTCGGTACCTCGGAGTGGGTACCCAAGCCCCAGGAGTACGCGTTCAAAGACGGTGACGGGTCCTCGCACGCGGTGATCCTGGAGATGATGGGCGGCCTGCCCGGGAGCCGGGTCCTCGACCTCGGCTGCTCGGGCGGGCTGTTCGCGGCCCACGCCCGGGCGGCCGGCCATCACGTGACCGGCGTCGACTACCTGGAGATCCCGGGCGTGCGGGAGCGCACCGACCACTTCGTCCAGGCCAGCCTCGAAGACGGCATCCCGGCCGAGGCGGGTGACGGCTTTGACGTCATCGTCGCCGCGGACATCATCGAGCACCTGTCACGGCCCGGCCAGGTGCTGCGCGACATGTACCGGGTGCTGCGGCCGGGCGGCCAGGTGCTGCTGTCGGTCCCGAACTTCGCGCACTGGTACCCCCGGATACGGACCGCCGCTGGCCTGTTCGGCTACGACCGCCGGGGCATCCTGGACGAGACGCACCTGCGGTTCTTCACCCGGGCGACGCTGCGCCGGCTGGTCCGCGCCAGCGGATTCGACATCCTCGAGGAGCAGGCCACCGGGCTGCCGCTGCGGGCGATCTCGGAATCGGATGGCCAGAAACTTCGCATCACGCGCACAATCGACAAGGCCCTCGTCCGCGCCCGGCCCACCCTGTTCGGCTACCAGTACATCCTGCGGCTCACCCCGCACGCGCAGGAAGCGGTCCATGTCGAAGTCATCTGACTCGCGTGGCTCGTTCCGTCCGGGTACGAGCCCGGCCATGCTGCCCCCGGTTCCCGCGCCGTCGCGGGACGCCCGCGAGGCGGAGCGGCGGGGCCCTGAGGACATTTCCGGGAGGCATCACATGACTATCGCGAACGTGGCCCTGCTGCTGTTCGCCGTGAGCACCGCAGCCGTCGGGCAGGTCATGCTCAAGCACGGCATGCAGGCCGCAACGTCCAGGGCGTCGCATTCCCATGGGTCGCTGGTCATCAGCGCCGCCACCTCGCCGTGGGTGCTGCTCGGGCTCCTGGTGTTCGGCGTCTCCGCGGTCGCCTGGCTGGCCGCGCTGTCCCGAGTGCCGCTGAGCGTCGCCTATCCGTTCAACGCCCTGGGCTATCTCGGCATCCTGACCGCGAGCGTCGTGGTCCTGCACGAACGCGCAAACATATTTACCTGGCTGGGCTCGGCCCTGGTCGTGTCGGGCCTGGTCATTGTCGTCCTGGCCAGAGCGTAGGCCTGATCTTCCGGAGCGGAAATCCCTGCCCTGACCGCCGCCGAGCGGGCCGGGATCACGTAAACCTGCCCGCCGGAGCACCGTCGGCCGTCCGGACACCAGCCTGGCCGCCGGTTCGGCAGGAAGAGCTGCGCAAGCCGGCGACGTAGGCCTGGCAGGTGCCATAGTCCGGGAGCAGGCCGGCCGATTGTGCTTGCGACAGCGTGGGGCCGATGCGTCCTTGTCGGACAGGACCTTCTCCATGTCCGTCGGCCAGGCGATGCCGATGGCCGGGTCGAGCGGGTGCACGCCGTGCTCACGGGCGGGGGCGTAGGAGGTAGGAGCAGTTGGCCTGGGCCACGTCCATGCGGTACCCGAGATCCTCCTGGAACTCGGTATCGCGGAACCACTCGAGGAAGCTTCCCCGCCCGTCCGCGTGGATACGCGGGGTGAGGACCCAGGCACCGTCGACGTCGAGTGCGTCCATGGAGCAACCGTAGACGGCGGGCACTCTACCCGCAGTCCGGAGTGAGGTTCCGCGCTACCTCAGCACGCCCCTGAAGTAAAGCGTCACCATGGGCACCGCAATCAGGATCGCGGCGACCGCGATGGCGGCCGCGAGCGGCCGCGGCAGCCGCGGCAGGAGCACCGCGAGCGGCAGCAGTCCCGCCACGCCACGGTAGGAGTCCAGGGCCGTCTCGGCGTACAGCTCGAGCCACACCGCAACGGCCCAGATAACGATGAGCACGTCGAAGCGCTTGCTGAGGTCACGGCGTACGGCGACCGCGACGCTCACGCAGATCAGCACGAAGGTGATGAGCAGGGCCTGCAGCGCGGGCGCACTGGCCAGCCCTAGCGGCGCCTGCGCAGCTTGGCTGATGGCATCGGCCACGGCGACCGTGGGGCTGGTCAGGCGATGACCGTACTTGGCCTGGGTCAGCAGGTAGGCGTTCCAGTGTCCGGTCTCAAGCTGCTGAACGAACACAAAGAACACAAGAGCCGCCACGGCAGGCCCGGCGACGGCGGCGACCCGCCGCGCGCGCTGGGAAAACGGCACGCTACGGTCGGCCAGCAGCCATACGGCGGCTACCGGGGCGGCTATCACGCCCACCGGATAGGCGAGCGCGGCCACCGCGGCCGCGATCCCCGCCGACAGCCAGCGGTCGCGCTGCAGGAGAGCGAAGAACGCGACGGTGCACAAAGAAAGAAGGGCGAGCGGGAACACGCCATACTCATAGGCGAGGCCGGGTGTGAATGCGGCGTAGGCCAGGGCCGCCGCCGGCCACCGCTGGTGAACCAGGAATGCGCGCCAGAGGACCAGCAGCGCGCCCAGGAAGGCAAGCCAGGAAACCGCCAGCGCGGTCGGGGCCAGCGGGAGGGCGAACCAGTGCAGACCGGCTACGATCCACGAGTACCCCGGAAACCATCCGGAGTTCCCGCACCAGGTCACCGGCCGATGACCTGGTGAGCACCGGAACAGGTGGTATCCGTCCTCCGCGATCTGCAGATAGAAGCCCGAATCCCAGCGCATCCACGTCCTGGTCGCCGCGAACGGCGGCCAGCCTTCGGCGGCGGCGGTCACCACAACGACCGTCGTCGCTGCGAGCCACGCCAGCACCGGGGGCCACCAGGAGCCGAGCCCGCCCGGAAGACCGCCCCGGCGGTCCATGTCACACCTGGACCGCTGCCGGGCGGGGAACCGGTTCATCTCAGAGCCGCCAGCCCTCAGCACACGATCGCTTCAGGTGCACCGAGCGCAGCAGCCCGATAACCAGCGGTGCCGCCAGGTAGCAGAAGACGGCACCGCAATAGAGCGCCACGATCGTGGTCGAGGCCGTCAGGTGAGGGAACTGCCGGACCGGCTGCCACAGCGGGCTGAAGTCGGGGGTGAACCAGCAGAGCTGCTCGTTCTGGTAATGCCCGGCGGAGCATACAGACAGCGCATTCGGACCGGCGATCGCCCCGGCGCAGCTCACCCAGGCGGACAGCACGAGGACGCCGAGCGTGACCGCGTCCATGGACGGCGATCGCCCGGCCCGCCAGATCCGGGCAGCGAGGAGAACCGACGCCGGAAGAGCCGCGAAAAGGAAGAAGCGCGGCCCCCAGGCCAGCCCGCCATACCAGGCCCACCACTGGGCGTAGACGAGGACGAGGCCCGCGGTGAACAGCAGCATCATCGTCACCGCCGGCTGGCCGGGGGCGGGCCGCAGGAGTGCCCGGGTACGCCCGTCGAGCCACAGTGCCAGGCCGGGCATGAAGAAGAGCAGGCCCCGGCCAAAGGAGAAGAGGATCGCCGCCACCCCGAGCAGGAAGGGATAGCTGAAGCCGGGCTGGCCCGAGTAGGGCATGATCGTGCGAATCCCATGGTCGTTTCCGTAGCCGGTCACCAAGGGGCCGCCGCGGCGCACCCAGTCCTCGATCATGATCAGCACGGCCGCGGCCACCAGCGGCGCCAGGTACCGGAGTCGTCGCGTTCGGAGCGCCTCCCAGCCCGCCATCAGCGCCAACCCGGCGATGGCCGCGGGGGTGTTGACCACGCCTATCACGATCGCCGCCCAGCCAGCCACCAGGTGCCGTCCGGTGGCCACGCAGATGATGCCGACCGCGACGAACGTCGCGGTCATCACCTCAGCGTTGTAGTCGCGCAGCCGGTCGGTGAGGAAGGATGCAGACAGCAACACCAGCAGAATGAGCCGTACCAGGCGCGGGTCAGCCCGCCCGCGCAGCAGCCAGCACGCGACTGCGACCCCGGCCGCGACCAGGATCACGTTGAAGCGGGCCGCCCACCAGGCGGGCGACTCGACCACCTTGCCGAGCGCGAGTACCGGCACCGAAAACAGCGGCATCACCAACGAGTACTTGCTGTCCGAGAGCGTTCCGTGGTGCAGCAATTGCTCGATGTCCTTGAAACGCTGGCCGTCATCGCCGACCAATGCATGCGGCAGGAAGAAGAACAAGACCACGAACCCGGCCACGATCAGGCCGCCCTCCAGCACCGCATCGCGGCCTCGCACTGATCAACTCCTAGCGGGATTCCCGGCCAATCACCACGACGCCTGCGTCGAGACGACGGCCCGGACCGGCTGCGGTGAGTTTGATCGCACTTGTGCGCCAAGACTATATAGCGCCGCTGGCCGGGCTCGCGCGCTTCTGTGGCCCGTCCTTCTGCAGCTGGGCCTACTTGTGGTGAACGTCGCCTCCAAATGCGACCTGACGCCGAGCAGCGAGACGCTTCGCCGGCGGTAGTCTCCGTGGCAGGCGACGCTGGTCATGATCGCGAGGCGGGATCGCTGGCGTTAGCCGAGGGCCTGGACGACTCGCTGGGCTAGCAGGGGCGGGACGAAGTTGCCCAGATGGGCCTGGACCGACGCGCGGCTGCCGACCAGTTCGAAGTCGTCCGGGTAGGTGAACAGCCTCTTGATCTCCGCCGTCCGGAGGCGCCGGTTGTCCCAGTGAAAGGGACCGACGTAGGGGCCAGGCTGGGCCTGGATCGTCGGTGCGGGCTTGTCCGGGGCCAGCTTGACCAGAAACGACCAGTACTTGCTGCGCCATCGGAACAGCGGGGCGGGATGGCCGCGCTTGTCGGTGTAGAAGAGGTAGTTGTCGCCGGGCGGGATGTCCGCCAGCAGGTGCCCGTACTTGCCGTTGACGGCTTCCCAGGGCTCGGGATCGGCGACCAGGTCGGCCAGCGCCTGGCCCGCGGTCACGTGCGGCTGCCGTGGGCCGCAGGCCCCGCGGCCGCGCGGCTGACCTGATTCGCGAGCATCGCGGCAGCGAACAAGCTTCCTCTGTTCACCACCAATCCCGCAGACTTCCGCGGGCTCGAATCGGTCGTTCCAGTTCCAGTTCCTGTCCCGGCGTCCGCTCCCTGAACAGCGGACCGCCGAGTTCCGGCTGCGCAAAAGACCAGCCCATCAGGCCCGTAACACCCCGTAAGCGAGCCGCTATGTCAGGAGCCCTGGGGATAGGTGATCACGTCGCTGGGGCCGTGGAAGGTCGAGTTAACGGCCGCACCGGTGCCGTTGATGACCGAATTGATGCTTCCTGAGCCGTTCAGGAACTGAGTGAACACGTCGTGGAATTGCACGCCCGGGGTATCGGGGGCCTGGAAGGCCATCGCGTCCTGGATCGCCACTCCGGTATTGAAGAAAGAGTAGCTGCCCAGTCCGTAACCGGTGAAGGTCTTGACGCCGGGAGTGATGAGGAAGGCGGGATAGCCGTCCTGGCTGGGCGTGGCCATCCAGGCCGACTGGCTGGGCACGTCGTACGGCAGTTCGTTCTGGAAGAAGATGTCGGTGCCGCCCTGCCCGCTCCAGACCACCTCGTTCTTCTGGTAATGCTCCACGGCCAGGCCGTAGGCGGTCACGTCAGCGCCGGTGACGACCACACCGGTGCTTGCGGTGTTCTGGGTCCAGCCCACCTGGTTGCCGTGGTCGGCGCGCCAGGCCCATACGTCGTCGATGATCGAGTTCGAGGCGTTGTCCAGGAGGCTGACGCCGGCCGAGACGGGTGTGGTCTCGGCGCCGCCGATGCGGAAGAAGACATCCTGGATCACGTCGGGGTCGGTGGCGCCGCCGCCGAGCCCGGGGATCCCGACCGAGAGCAGGACCGGCGAGTTGACCGGGCCGGCGTCCACGATGAAACCGGACAGCTTGACCCCCTGGCTGGGCGTGACGATCATGGCCGCGTTGCCGTGCTGGGGAACCAGGGTGGCCAGGCCCAGGCCGAGGACCACGGTGCCGGGGCGGCTCACCACGATGGGCTGGTCCAGGTCGTAGACGCCGGGGGTGAGGATGAGGTTCTTGCCCAGGGCCAGCGCGGCGGTGATGGCCAGGGCGGGGGTCGACGGGGTGGCCACGAAGAACTTCGACAGGGGCAGGGTCGTGCCGGCTTCCTGCCCGCTGGCCCAGGACGGGCCGGACGAGCCGTGCTGGACCGCGGGGACGAATACGTTGTAGTTGCCGCTCGAGTCGGTGAACAGGAACGGCTCTTCCTCGGTCACCGGGCTCGAGGACAGGACGGTGTTCTGCTCGCACTGGCCGGTGAAGACCGGCGCCGGAGCGCCCTGGACTCCGGAGTACACCATGTTCCACAGGCCTTGCGGGCACCCGTTTGCCCCGCCGATGGTGCTGTTGCGGACCATGTACTGCTGGTTGCCGTAGAAGTCGAGGTCGCCGCTGACCTCGCTGTCGGCGATAAAGCCGCCGCTGGCGAAGTTGTTATTGGCGCAGTAGTCCTGGAAGACGATGCTGCCGTTGACGATGGCCCGCCTGATCGGTGCGGCCTGGGAGGCCGACCACATCTCCGCGGAGTTGGCGCATCCGGCACCGAAGGGATCCACCACGGGCGGTGCGTAGGCGGGCGGCGAACTCGGCAGGTCGACGTTGAGGGTGAGGTTCGACAGCGACCGCCAGAAATTGTCGTCGGAGTTGCAATCCTGGGTCCCGGCGGTGCACAGGTTGTTGAACACGTCGATGGCGCCGTTGACCACCGTGTCCTGCGGCATGGCGCCCAGGCCCGCGACTTCGGTGTAGTAACCGACCTGGAATACCAGCGGGTCGGCGGCCGACCCGTAGGTCCCGGGCTGGAACAAGACGGCATAACGCTGGCTGTCGAACTGGCTGGCCACGGGGACCTGCTGGACGGCAATGCCGTTGAGGTCGTTCTGGATGGCCGTCTGGCTCATGGTGGCGTTGAAGACGCAGACGTTGGGGCCGAAGGCGGCCACGTTCGCCCCCGGGCAGACCGACGAGTCCGCCACGGCTAGCTGGGACGGCGCCGCGGCAAACCCGGCGCCGGCGGCCAAGGCCGCCAGGACCATCGCCGGGCGCCGCAGCCAGCGGGCGATAATGCCTCTGGTGATCGATTTCATTAGTGTTACCTTCGCTCCTCAGCCCTTATTACGGGCGTCCCCCCAAGGTGTTTCGAGATCCGCTAGCTATTCCCTGGTGATTTCGCGAAATAGCACAGGCGACGGTTACCGGACAGCCAGGCGGAAAGCGTCAGCGCGAATTACATCGCGACAGGGGCCGCCTGGCGGTCACTTATACCTGTGGATATCCCGGAAGCGACATCGGTCTTAACCTAGCGGTGACCTTGTTAACGCGCCATAAACATCATTGCCCGGCCATAAAAAAACCGTTAACGGAGTAACGTCGACAATTGTTCATGGTTTGCAAGAAAGGCATCAGGCGGAGGCGCTGGGGAGGATCGCGACCGAGCTGTCACGCTCGCCAGGCTCGAACATCATGAACGAGGTCTCCTGGTCCAGCCGCCGCTTGAGGCCGAGCAGCGCCGCGGCGTCCTGCGGCCCGGCGGTCCGTATCCGGACCGGAGCGGCCCCTGCTTTCCCACTCGCCGCGCGGGGGCTAGGCGGCCGCGTTCGGAGTCTGGGCGCGAGCGCCATCCGGGGACGGCGCGGCGGCCTCATCCCGGGCACTGGCGGAGCGGCCCACCTCGTCCCGGGCACTGGCGGAGCGGCCCACCCGGGCCGTGGCCTGGTCGACCCAGCGGCCGATGCGGTCGACGAGGGCCTGGCCGCAGGCCGACTCGGCGTGGCCCATGCCCGGGATAAGCCAGAGCTCCTTGGGTTCCCTGGCTGCCATGTACAGCTGGCGCGCGTGCTCGGGCGGGAAGTAGTGGTCCTTGTCACCGTGCACGATCAGCAGCGGGACCGGCGAGATCTGCGCCGCGGCCTCGGCCGGGGGAACGGGGACCAGCTTCCAGCCCTCCGGGTTGATCCGGGTCTTCAGCCAGCGCCGGGTGACGAACCGGCCGATCCGGTGCTCCACCGCGAAGTGCACCCGGCGCATCGGTTCGGTGCCCCGGTAGTACCACCGGCCCGGACCGCTGACCGACACCACCGCGTCGAGACCGCCGACCAGGCCAGCGTGCCGCAGGACGATCGAAGCGCCCATCGAGAAGCCGACCGCGGCGACCCGCTTGTAGCCGAGCTGGCGCGCCCATGTGATGACCACGTCGAGGTCGGAGATCTCGCGGTCACCCAGCGTGGACAGGCCGCCGGAGCGCCCGTGGCCGCGGAAGTCGAAGGTGAGCACGCCGGCTGCCTGGTTGAACCGGTTGGCGATCCGCCAGACGTTGGGCCGCTGCCACGACAGCGTGAAGCCGTGCGCGACGACGATCGCGAGATCCCCGGTACCGGGTAGGTGGATGGCCTCGATCGGGACGCCGTCCTCGGTGACCAGGGTCGTTGCCGTCACGACAGGCTTGGTCATGCTTCACCTCGACAGTCAGGTTACGCCGACCTCCGGCGGGCTTTCACAGCAGTAACGACGCGGGGCACGGGATCAATCCGGGCCCGGGCCGGATCAACGCAGGACTAGCCGACCGGGGCGCCAATGGTGAAAGCTTCGGTTAGCCACCTAGCGACCGAGTGAAGGAGCATCATGTCCGTGCTGCAGGCCCTGACCGACGCCATCCGTGACAGCTCCGTCGAGGTGATCGATCTCACCGCGCCGCTGAGCGCCGAGACGCCGATCATCCAGTTGCCTGAGCCGTTCGGCAATACCGCCCGTTTCGGGCTGACCGAGATCAGCCACTACGACGAGCGCGGACCCGCCTGGTACTGGAACGACATCGTGACCGGCGAGCACACCGGCACCCACTTCGACGCCCCGGTGCACTGGGTGACCGGCAAAGACGGCGAGGACGTGGCCCAGGTCCCGGTCTCACGGCTGATCGCCGCGGCGGTCGTGCTCGACTTCAGCGCCGAGGCGGCGCAGGATCCGGACTTCCTCCTCGAGATCGAGCACGTCAAGCAGTGGGAGGTCGAGCACGGGCCGCTGCCCGAGGGCGGCTGGCTGCTGTACCGGACCGGCTGGGACGCGCGGTCTGACGACCAGGCGGCGTTCCTCAACGCGGACGCCACCGGCCCGCACACGCCGGGGATCAGCGTGTCCTGCGCGATGTGGCTGGCCCAGGACTCGCCGGTGATCGGGCTCGGGACCGAGACCGTCGGCACCGACGCCGGGGCCGCGCACTCCTTCGACCCGCCGTTCCCGTGCCATTCGGCGCTGCTCGGGGCGGGCAAGTACGGCCTCACGCAGTTGCAGAACCTGGCCCGGCTGCCGGTCACCGGGGCGGTCGTGATCGCGGGCCCGCTGCCGATCGTCAGCGGTTCGGGGTCCCCGTGCCGAGCGCTGGCGCTCGTCGAGCGTTCCTGAGCATGCGGGTCGCGGACGCCGTCGGCCGCGGGCTGGCCGGGCTCGGGGTGAACACCGTGTTCGGCGTGGTCGGCAGCGGCAACTTTCACGTCACGAACGCGCTGGTGGCCGGCGGGGCGACGTTCGTCGCGGCCCGGCACGAGGGCGGCGCCACCGTCATGGCCGACGCCTGGGCCAGGACCACCGGAGCCCCCGGGGTCGTCACGGTTCATCAGGGGCCCGGCCTGACCAACGCGATGACGGGCATCGCCGAGGCCGCCAAGAGCCGCACCCCGCTGCTGGTGCTGGCCGCCGAGGCCCCGGAGATCCGGTCCAACTTCCACGTCGACGTGGCCGGGCTGGCCGCTGCCGTCGGCGCGGTCGCCGAGCGGCTCTACTCCCCCGCGTCGGCGCTGGCCGACGCGCACCGCGCCTACTCCACCGCGCTTGGCCGCCGGACCGTGGTCCTGGCCCTGCCGCTGAACGTCCAGGCCGCCCAGTTCCAGCCAGCACCGGGTCAGCCAGCACCGGGCGACCCCGGCCCGGTGCCCGCGCTGAGGAGGACGTTCCCGCCCGCCCCAGGCGCCGATGCGGTCACCGAGCTGGCGGGCGTGCTGCGCGCGGCCCGGCGGCCGGTGTTCATCGCCGGCCGGGGCGCCCGGGGCCGGGCCGCCGAACTGGAACGGCTGGCGGACGCGTGCGGGGCCCTCCTGGCCACCTCCGCGGTGGCCAAGGGGTTGTTCCGCGGCAGCCCCTGGAACCTGGACGTGAGCGGCGGGTTCGCCTCGCCGCTGGCGGCCGAGCTGATCAGCGACGCCGACGTGATCGTGGGCTGGGGCTGCTCGCTGAACATGTGGACGACGCGGCACGGCAGGCTGATTCCGCCGGAGGCCACGCTGGTCCAGGTGGACGACGACGCGACTGCGATCGGCGCGTACCGGCCGGTGCACCTCGGCGTGACCGGCGACGTGGCCGAGACCGCGCGCGCCGTGGCCGCCGCGCTCGGCGCGGAAGGCACGCGGGGTGGCCAGGATGGGGAAACCAGGCCCGTTCGGGATCAAGATGACGGCGGGTCACCCGGTGCGGCGGGTGACGGCGGCGGGGAGGATGCGCGGCTCACGGCGGGGTACCGGTCAACGGAACTGCGGGAGCGGATCGCGGACCAGGTGCACTGGCGGGACGTGGCGTACAAGGACGAGAGCGACGGGGAGCGGATCGACCCGCGCACGCTGTCGATCGCACTGGATGACCTGCTGCCCGCGGAGCGGACCGTGGCGGTGGACTCCGGAAACTTCATGGGCTACCCGAGCATGTACCTGTCCGTGCCCGACGAGGCGGGCTTCTGCTTCACCCAGGCGTTCCAGTCGATCGGGCTCGGCCTGGCCACGGCCATCGGGGCCGCGATCGCCCGCCCGGACCGGCTGGCGGTGGCCGCGCTCGGCGACGGCGGCGCGCTGATGGGCGTCAGCGAGCTGGAGACCGTCGCACGGCTGGGGCTGCCGATGGTGGTGGTCGTCTACGACGACGAGGCCTACGGCGCGGAGGTGCACCACTTCGGGCCGGATGGTGACCCGCTGGATACCGTGCGGTTCCCGGCGACCGACATCGCCGCGATCGGCCGCGGGTTCGGGTTCGAGGGCGTCACCGTGCGCCAGGCGGCCGACCTCGCCCCGGTGCGCGACTGGCTGGACGGCCCGCGCGAGCGCCCGCTGCTCATCGACGCCAAGGTCACGTCCGCGCACGGCTCCTGGTGGCTCGAAGAGGCCTTCCGCGGGCATTAGGGGTCTGGGGGGCGGCAGCCCTCCCCAGGGGGACACGGGGGGGCGGGCAGCCCCCTCGTGATCAGGGGGGGTCTTGGGGGGATCGTCCCCCCGGCTAGCACGGACAGCCGATCGCGCGCCCGGGCACCCCCTTGCGGGGGGCCGGGCGCGCGTCCGGTTACGCTGCGGCCGCACGCAGCGCAGGCCTAGGAGCAGGGCAAGCTATATATCGTCCGCCTATATATCGTCCGCCGTGGCCGCCTTCTCCGGCTCCCGCGACGTCGGTGATGCCTCGTCCGCCATCGAGGAGCCGACGCTGACCAGATCCTCGGACGGGTAGGCCTCTTCACCGTGCACCGCTACGTCGCCGATCTCCAGCTGGTCGTCGGGCAGCCGCAGGTTCATCCTGAACACGTACTTGATGACCATGAGGATGACGAACGTCACGGCGGCGTCCCAGACGATGATCGTCAGCGCGGCGCCGGCCTGGACGAGAAGCTGGTGACCATGCCCGTAGAACAACCCGGCGCCGGAGACCGAGGGGTTCTTACCGAGGCCGAGGTAGACGATCATGTTCGGGTCGGCTAGCAGGCCGACCAGCAGGCCGCCGAACAACCCGGCGATGCCATGGGTGTACACCACGCCGAGCGCATCGTCGACCTTGTTGAACGGCCACACGTACTTCGGCAGGTACATCCAGGCCACCCAGACGATCGCGGAGCAGACCAGGCCGATGATGATGGCGCCGAGGCCGTTCACGTAGCCGGCCGCCGGGGTGATGCCGACCAGGCCGCAGATCATGCCGTTCAGGCCGCCAAGGAAGGTCGGCTTCTTCTCCGGGCTGAACGCCATGTCCATGATGATCCAGGTCATCATGGCCACCGCGGTCGCGAGGTTGGTGTTGATGACCGCGGCCGCGGCGTCCTGGCTGGCGAAGTACGGGTCACCGCCGTTGAAGCCGTTCCAGCCGAGCCACAGGATCCCGGCGCCGACGGCGACGAACATGAGGTTGTTCGGGATGGCCCGCTCGCGGTCGCGCTTGAGCCTCGGCCCGACGACCGCGGCCGCGACGAAGCCGGACACGCCCGCGGCCAGGTGGATGACGTAACCGCCGGAGAAGTCCAGCGCGCCCTTGCCGGCCCAGTAGCCGCCGCCCCACAGCAGGAACGCGTTCACCGCGTAGGCGAAGGTGATCCAGAGCGGCACGAAGATCATCCAGACCCTGAAGCTGATCCGGCCGATGACGCTGCCGATGAACAAGATCGGCGTGATCGCCGCGAACACGAACTGGAAGTAGACCAGTGACGACTCGGGGAACCTGAAGTTGGGCATCAGCCCGTTGAGCAACGGGATGTTCGCCTGGCCCTGTTCGGCCGTGTGGCCGAGCACGCTCCGTGGATCACCGACGAACGTGCTGATCAGAGGCGTGCCGAAGCCCATCTTGAAGGCCCAGAGAACCCAGGTGATCAGGACCAGGCAGAAGGTCGTGAACACCATGAGCACGGTGTTCATGGCCCACTTCTTCTGTACGAGACCGCCGTAGAGGACGGCCAGGGCCGGGATGGACATCAGCCCGACCAGCGTGGCAGCGGTCATCTGCCAGGAGTTATCCCCGGCGCTAAGCCAGCTGGGATATGGATTCACTATGCCTCCATGGGGGCAATAAGGCCTTCTGGGGTCCAACTTCTGGGCTGGCTCCACCCCGGCCGCTCCGTATACCTGCAAGGCATGTGTCCCATGCGCGAGTTTCAGGGGTATTTCTCGGTTGTTACGCGGCCGGTAACGAGTGCGGGCGAGGTTACTTCGAGATGTCCTAGCCGATCGCCTGGTCAGCCCGGTCCAGCGCGGTTCGGCCCGGCGGAGGCCGGTGCGGGGCACGGAAGCCCTTGCGGGCAAGGCGATCCGGCTCGTGTCACGTTCGCGTAACAGTAGAGACATTTGCTCTTGTGATAAATCGCCCGATAGTCGTACTCTTCTGCCATAGGGCGCCGGTAAGCGCTTACCGCAAGGTGGAAGCCTAGGCCGGGACCGGGTGCCGCGACGAGCGGCACCCTTTATTCGGGTCGTTCGGGTAAGCGCTTACCGCGCTCACCGGGCGGCGACGGCGATGAGGAGCAACGGTGGACGGGACAGGCAGGGACCCGGCTGACGGCCCCGGCGGGGACGCCCCGGGCGCCGACGGCGGGGCTGCGGGCGGGGCCGCGGCCGATGACCCAGTCGCGGGCGGCTCGAGCGGTGCACCGACGATCTATGACGTGGCCCGGGCCGCAGGCGTGTCCATCGCCTCGGTCTCCCGCGTGCTCAACGGGCAGCGCAACCCGCGGCAGGAAACCAGGGAGCGCGTGCTGGCGGCCGTAGCCGAGCTCGGCTTCGCGCCGGATGGCGCGGCGCGGGCGCTGAGCGCGCGGCTCAAGGAAGTCGTCGGCGTGATCGTGCGCAGGCCGTGGCGGGTGGACCTGGACGAGGACCTGTTCTCGGACGAGGCGGAGAGCCTGCAGTACCCCGACCTGATCAACCGCGGTATCGAGGCTGCCGCGCAGCGCCGCGGCTTCGACCTGCTCATCAGGTCGGTGGGCATCGCCGAGCACGACGCCGGCGGCCGGACGCTGGCGCTGGCCCGCAAGAGCGACGGGCTCATCCTGCACGACCGGGTGCTCGAGCCCGACGAGATGGACCGGCTGTCCCGGCAGCTGCCGATCGTCACGCTGGCCGGGTACGCCACCCCCACCACCGCCAACGTGCACGGCGACAACAAGGCGGGCATGCAGGCCCTGGCCCGGCACCTGCTCCGCGACCACGGCTACCCGACGGTCGCGTACCTGGGCGGCTACGCCGACAGCCCGGACAACATCGAGCGCTGCGAGGTGCTCGCGGCCGAGGCGGCCGAGGCCGGCGCGACGCTGGAATGCGGACCCCAATGGCAGGGGTACTACTTCGCCTCGGGCGGCGCCAAGGTGATCAACCGGCTGGTCGCCGCGGGCCGCGCGCTGCCGCGCGCGATCGTGTGCGCCAACGACCAGACCGCGCTCGGCGTCATGTCCGCACTGCGCGAGCACGGCGTAAGCGTGCCCGCACAGGTCGCGGTGACCGGCTTCGACGACATCCCGATGGCGCGCCACCTGCACACCAGCCTGACCACCGTCCGCCAGCCGATTAGGGAGATGGGAACGACGGCCTTCGACGTGCTGTATTCGATGCTCAACCGCGAGACGCTTCCGGCCCGCGACATCGTGCTGCCCACCGAGCTGATCCGGCGGGAGAGCTGCGGCTGCGCGGTACCGGCCAGCACCCACCGGTACCGGATATGAGGCCGGATATGAGGCCGGATATGAGGCCGGATATGAGCGGAGGCTGGCCATGCGCATGATCCTGCGCCGGATCGCGTTCTACGTGATCACCGCGATCGTCGCGATCACGGTGAACTTCTTCATCCCGCGGCTGATGCCGGGCAACCCGGCACTGGCCGTGATCGGCCGGATCCAGGCCACGGAGTCCAAGCAGGCCATCGCCGCGCTCGAGCAGCAGTACGGCGTCCAGACCAAGACCGGGCTGTTGGGCCAGTACCTGCAGTACTGGGCTCACCTGCTGCACGGGAACCTGGGCACCTCGCTGAACTTCTACCCGGCCTCGGTCGGCGGCCTGATCCGCGCCGCGCTGCCCTGGACCATCGCCCTGGTCGGCACGGCCACGGTGATCAGCTTCGTGCTCGGCACGCTGCTCGGCGTGGCGGCCGCCTGGCGGCGCGGCAGCTGGCTGGACGGGGTGCTGCCCGCGATGACCTTCTTCCAGGCGGCGCCGTACTTCTTCGTCGCGATCCTGGCCGTCGCGCTGTTCGCGACCAAGCTGGGCTGGTTCCCGCCGAACTCGGGCTACGACGCCACCACCTTGAACCCCGGCCTGGACTGGCCGTTCATCTCGAACGTACTCGACCACGCGGTACTGCCCGCGGTGACCATCGTGCTCGCCTCGATCGCGGGCTGGACCATCGGGATGCGCAACATGATGATCACGACGATGGACGAGGACTACGTCCTGCTCGCCGAGGCCAAAGGACTGCCGGCCCGACGGGTGATCAGCTACGCGGCCCGCAACGCGCTGCTGCCGAGTGTGGCGGGCTTCTCCCTGGCCGTCGGGTTCATCGTCTCCGGGGCGCTGCTCACCGAGATCGTCTTCTCCTATCCCGGCATCGGGTTCCTGCTGTTCACCGCGATCGGCAGCAACGACTACCCGCTGCTGCAGGGGATCTTCCTGATCATCACGTTCGCGGTCCTGCTGGCCAACCTGGCCGCCGACTTCGTTTACGCATTCCTCGACCCGCGGACCCGGCAGGAGGCCTGAGATGGCGAAGTTGCTCCGGTCGCCGAAGATCATCATCGGACTCTGCCTGTCCGGCGCGTTCGTGATCCTGGCCATCGTCGGCCCCCTGGTCGCCCCGTACAACCCGAACACCAGCGTGTCCACCACCAACGGCACGCCGATGCCGCCCTCGGCGGCGCACTGGCTCGGCACCACCCAGGTGCAGCAGGACGTGCTGTCCCAGCTGCTGGCGGGCGGGCGGAGCACGATCCTGGTCTCGCTCATCGCCGGCGTGGCGGCGACCGTGCTGGCGGTGGTATTCGGCGTGACGGCGGGCTATTTCGGCGGCGGGGCCGACGACCTGCTGTCCATGCTGGCCAACATCTTCCTGGTGCTGCCGGCGCTACCCCTGCTCATCGTGATCTTCGGGTTCCTCGGCAGGGGCGCCAACCCGAACGACATCGTGATCGGGGTCATCATCAGCATCACCGGCTGGGCGTTCGGGGCGCGGCAGCTGCGGGCCCAGACGCTGTCCATGCGCAGCCGGGACTTCATCGACTCGGCGCGGATCGTCGGCGAGAAGAGCTGGCGGATCATGACCCACGAGATCCTGCCGAATCTGGTGCCGGTCGTCGCGACCACGTTCCTGTTCACCGTCATCTACAGCGTCGGCACCTACACCGCACTGTCGTTCCTGTCCGTCATCAGCCTGTCGCACTGGAGCTGGGGGACGATGCTCTACTGGGCGCAAAGCGGCCAGGCGGCCCAGCAGGCCCGGATCGAGTGGTGGTGGTTCCTACCGCCGGGGCTGGCGGTGGGGTTGTTCGGCACCGGGCTCGCGCTGCTCAACTTCGGCATCGACGAGTACGTCAACCCGCGGCTGCGGGCGGCTGGTATCACCGGCCGACGCGCCCGGCGGGCCGGGCTCCCCCGACGGCCTCGGCTGGGCCTGACGCCAGTGCTACCGGGCCGGAGGGCCGAATCATGAGCGAGCTGGCCGTCATGGAGGCGAGCGACATCCTGATAGAGGTGTCGGGGCTTTGCGTCGACTACGGGCTCGGGGACGGCGCGGTGCACGCGGTGGTGGACGCCGAGCTCACGCTGCGCCGCGGCGAGGTGCTCGGCCTGGCCGGAGAAAGCGGCAGCGGGAAGTCGACGCTGGCCTACGCCATCACCCGGCTGCTGCGGCCGCCCGGCATCATCACCGCGGGCCAGGCGCGCTTCGGCGCGTCGGTCAACCTGCTCACTGCCGGCCAGCGCCAGCTGCGGGGACTGCGCTGGAACGAGATCGCGGTGGTGCTGCAGAGCTCGATGAACGCGCTCAACCCGGTGCTCAGCATCGGCACCCAGCTCTTCGACGTGCTGCGCGCGCACCGGCCGGAGATGACCCGCGCGGCGCGGCGGGCCAGGTCGGGCGAGCTGCTGGAGATGGTGGGCATTCCCGCGGACCGGCTGGGCAACTTCCCGCACGAGCTCTCCGGCGGCATGCGCCAGCGGGTGATGATCGCCACCGCGCTCGCGCTGGATCCGTCCGTGGTGATCCTGGACGAGCCGACGACGGCGCTGGACGTGGTGACGCAGCGCGAGATCCTCGAGGAGCTGATGGCGCTGCGCGACCGGCTCGGCTTCGCCGTCCTGTTCATCTCGCACGACCTCTCGCTGCTGGCCGAGATCGCCGACTCGATCGCGGTCATGTACGCCGGCCGACTGGTGGAGCGGGCGGGCGCGAACGCGATCTTCCGGGCGCCGCGGCACCCGTACTCCCTCGGCCTGCTCAGCTCGTTCCCCGCGCTGCACGGGCCACGGCGGGTGATGGAAGGCATCCCGGGTTCCCCTCCCGACCTGCGCAACGCGCCGGCCGGGTGCACCTTCCACCCGCGCTGCCGCTTCGCCTTCGACCGCTGCCGCCACGACCCGCCGCCGCTGCTCGACCTGGACGCGGGCACCCGGGCCGTCTCCTGCTGGCTGCAGGACGGCACCGCGGTGGTGCCGGAGGAGCTAGCGCGGGCCGTGCCGGCCGGGCCGGCGGTGGCCGCCGGCCAGCCCGGCTCCCCCGACCCCGCGGCGATAGGAGGCCAGCCGTGACCGTCATCCCCATCGACCGGGCCGAACGGGCCGACCCGGGGCACCCGCCGGTGCTCGAGGCCCGCGGCCTGACCAAGCATTTCCCGGTGCGCCGCGGCGCGCGCCATGCCGTGGTGCACGCAGTCGAGGACGTCACGCTCACGCTGCCCGATGCCGGCATCACCGCGGTGGTCGGGGAAAGCGGCTCGGGCAAGTCGACACTGGCCCGGATGCTGGCTCAGCTGATCAAGCCGACGGCCGGAGCCGTCCTGCTCGACGGCGAGGCGGCGCCGGCCCGGCAGCGCTACGCCCGCCAGGTGCAGCTGGTGCTGCAGGACCCGTTCTCCTCGCTCAATCCGGTACACAGCGTCCGCTATCACCTGGCCAGGCCGCTGCAGATCCACGGCGTGAACGGGGCCGGGAATGGACGCGGGAATGGGCCCGGGAATGGGCAGAGCCTGGACAGCCTGGTCGCCGACCTGCTCACCCGGGTGTCGCTGACCCCGGCAGACCAGTTCGCCGCCAAGTACCCGCACGAGCTGTCCGGCGGGCAGCGGCAGCGGGTGGCGATCGCGCGAGCGCTCGCCGTCCGGCCGCGGGTGCTGCTGGCCGACGAGCCGGTCTCGATGCTGGACGTGTCCATCCGGCTCGGCGTGCTCAACCTGCTGGCGGACCTGCGCGAGCGCGAGGGCCTGACCATCCTCTACGTCACGCACGACATCGCGTCCGCGCGCTACCTGGCCGACGTGATCGCGGTCATGTACGCGGGCCAGGTCATCGAGTCGGGTCCGGCCGCGCAGGTCACCGACGAGCCCGCGCACCCGTACACCCAACTGCTGCTGTCCGCCGCGCCCGACCCGGACCGGACGGAGCCGCCGTCGCTGGCGGGCCGCGGCGCACCGCCGAACCTGATCCGGCCGCCGAGCGGCTGCCGGTTCCACCCGCGCTGCCCGCACGCCATGCAGGTATGCGCACAAGAGCGGCCCCCGGCCGCGGAGATCGCACTGGGCCATTCCAGCGCGTGCTGGCTGCACGTGAAGGGCCTCACCCCGGCCCAGTCCCGGCCGCTTCCGGGGGCCGACCGGAACCCCGGCAGCAAACCAGCAGGCCCGGACGCCGGCTTTAAGCCCGGACCCGTGCCCGGAGAGGAGAAGCGATGAACCGGCCCGGCACCTAACCGCCCGGCCGCGAGGCCTGGCCGCGCGTGAGCGGCCCGGCCGCGAGGCCCGATAACTCATCACCCATGCGGTGGCCGGAGGGCGGTAAAGCCCGGCCGGCGTCGCACGCACCTCGTTATGACGGACCCCGACACGGTCACCATGACAGGCCGGCGAGCAGCCGGCCGGGCAATCGGAGTTTAGACATGAATCACAGGACTGTAAAAGCCCTGGCCGCAGCGACCATCCTCGCCCTGGGCGTGGCGGCCTGCAGCAGCGCAGGCTCGTCTTCAAGCACCCCGACCACGTCGACGGCCAAGATGGGGCCGCCGCTGGTCATCGTGGACAACACCGGGCAGGTATTCGCCCAGACCTTCAACCCCTACGTGTCGACCTCGCTCGGCACCGAGGAGAACATGCAGTCGCTCACCTACGAGCCACTGCTCGAGTTCAACCTGATGCAGCCGACGTCGGCGCCGGCTCCGTGGCTGGCCTCGGCCTATGCGTGGTCGGACGGCGGCAAGACGCTGACGTTCACCATCCGGCCGGGCGTGAAGTTCAGCGACGGCAAGCCAATGACCGCCGCCGACGTGGCCTTCACCTTCAACCTGCTGATGAAGAACAAATCGCTCGCGTCCGGCGCCCCCGGCCCGACCCCGCTGCCGACCAGCGCGACCGCGCCGAGCGCGACCACGGCCGTGCTCACCTTCGCCCAGCCCGAATACGCCAACCTGTTCCTGATCGCGTCGACTTACGTCCTGCCGCAGCACATCTGGCAGGGCGTGAGCAACCCGGCGACCTACGCCGACGCGAATCCGGTCGGTACGGGCCCGTACGAGCTCGGCTCATACTCCTCACAGAAGGTCACGTTCAAGCAGAATCCGTACTACTGGCAGAAGTCCATGGTGCACGTGCCCGAGGTGATCTTCCCCAGCTACGTGAGCAACACCACCGCGAACCCGGCGCTGGACAGCGGCCAGATCGGCTATGCAGGCAACAACGTCGCCAACGTCCAGTCCAACTTCCTGTCCGCCAGCCCGGACAACCACACCTGGACGTCGGGCCAGCCGTGGTTCGCGTCCAACAACGTGGTGACGCTCTGGCTGAACGTGACCAAGGCCCCACTAAACGACCCGAAGGTGCGGCTGGCGATCAGCGCCGGGATCAACCGGCAGCAGCTGTCGTCCCAGGGCGAGACCAGCTATGAGCCGCCGGCCACGTCTTCCAGCGGCCTGCTGCTGCCGGTCGACAACTCGCTGCTCAACTCGGCTTATACCAACGACCTGTCTCCGACTAGTGACGCCGCGAAGGTCAGCCAGCTGCTGACCAGCGACGGCTACACCAAGACCGGCGGCAAGTGGATGAAGAACGGCCAGCCGATCAAGTTCGCCATCGAGGACCCGTCGTCCTACACCGACTACGCCACCGACGCCGCGCTGATCGCCAGCCAGCTGAACGCCGAGGGCTTCGAGGCCTCCTTCGACGGAGTCCAGGCCACCCAGTGGTCCGCCGACTTCCCGGTCGGGAACTTCCAGGCCATGATCCACTGGGGCGCGCAGGGCCCCAACCCGTACTACTACTTCGACAACTGGCTGGACAGCACGCTGTCCGCGCCAGCCGGCCAGCCGGCCGGCGGCGACTACGGCCGGTTCAACAGCCCGCAGGCCCAGGCGGCCCTGGCGCAGTTCGCGGGCAGCAACGACGCCGCCACCCAGCAGCAGGCGCTGAACACGCTGCAGGGCATCGTGGCCACCCAGGCTCCGGTGATCCCGCTGCTGTACGGAGCGGCCTGGTACGAGTACTCCACCAAGGACTACACGGGCTGGCCGACCCAATCCAACCAGTACAACGACCCGGTCCCCAACTCCCCCTACATGGAGTACACCCTGCTGCATCTCACCCCGGCCTCGTGAGCCGCAGCACCACATGAAGACACCACGCGAAGCGCCCGGCCGCACCAGCGGCCGGGCGCCAGCCCACAACGCCCAGGATGCCCGGGACTTCGACCTGCTCGCCGCGCTCAGCCTGGACGACAAGGTGCGCCTGCTGACCGGCGCGGACAACTGGCGCACCTGCCCGCTGCCGGCCATCGGGCTGCGGGCCATGGTCGTGTCCGACGGCCCGGCCGGGGTCCGCGGCATCACCATGGACGAGCGCAACCCGTCGGCGAGCCTGCCCTGCCCGTCGGCCCTCGGCGCCACCTGGGATCCCGCCCTGGTCCAGGCGCTCGCCGCCGCGCTCGGCACCGAGGCCAGGAGCAAGGGCATCGACATCTTGCTGGCACCGACGATCAACGTCATGCGCACGCCGCTTGGCGGGCGGGGCTTCGAGTCGTTCAGCGAGGACCCGGTGCTGATCTCACGGCTGGCCGTCGCGTTCGTCCGCGGCCTGCACCAGGCCGGGGCGGCCGCGGCGGTCAAGCACTACGTGGGCAACGACTCCGAGACGCAGCGCTGGACCTATGACGCGCGGATCGCCGAGCACGTGCTGCGCGAGCTCTACCTGCTCCCGTTCGAGTCCTGCGTGCGCGAGGCGGACGTGGACCTGGTGATGACGGGCTACAACAAGGTCAACGGCGTCACGATGACCGAACACGGACCGCTGCTCACCCGCATCCTCAAAGACGAATGGGGCTTCGGCGGGGTGGCCCTGTCGGACTGGCACGCCGCGCGCAGCACCGTGGCCACCGCCATCGCCGGGCTCGACCTGGCCATGCCGGGCCCGGACGGGCCGTGGGGCGGCCAGCTAGCCGCGGCGGTGCGGGCCGGGCAGGTCGGCGAGGACATGGTCGACGCCAAGGTGCTGCGCATCCTGCGGCTGGCCCGCCGGGTCGGGGCGATCGGCGGCGCCCCAGCCCCGCAGGCCGCCGCTTCGGACGACCGGACCCCGGACGGCGGCGCACCGAACGGCCGGGGACTTCGGGATCCGGTCCTCGCCGACCCGGCGCTGCTGCGCCGGGTCGGCGCGGCGGCGTTCACGCTGCTCCGCAACTCCGGCGGCGCGCTGCCCCTGGACCTGGGCGCGATCCGCAGCATCGCGGTGATCGGCCCGAACGCCATCAGCCCGGTCACCCAGGGCGGCGGCAGCGCGACCGTGCCCCAGGTCAGCGTGTCGACCCCGGCGGCCGCGCTGACCGAGGCGCTGGCCGGCCTGGCTCAGGTGACAGTGCGGCCGGGCTGCGTGACCTGGAACATCGTCCCGGAGCCGCCGCGATCCGCGCTGCGCGACCCGGATACCGGGGAGCCGGGCGTCCGGGTCGAGTTCCGCACCGAGGATGGCGCGCTGGCCGCCACCGAGCACCGCAGCGCCACCATGTTCACCTGGTGGGACGGGCTGCCCGAGGGCGTCGGCCGGGGCGGCCGGGGCACCATCGTGCTGCGCACCCGCTACCTGGCCGCCTACGACGGCCCGCACGTGATCGGCGCGGGCGGGGTGGGCCGGCTGGCGCTCGCCGTGAACGGGATCGAGGTGGCTGCCGGCCACACGGACGTGCCCGCCGACCCGGTGGAGGCCATGGTCAGGCCGGGCGAAATCAGGGCGACCGTGTACCTCGCGGCGGGTCGCGAGGCCGAGATCGCGATCTGCTTGCGGCCGGACGACTGGCCGCAGGGCCCGGTGGCCATCCGGCTGGGCCTGGTGCCCGCGCCGGACGACGACACGCTGCTCAACCAGGCCGTCGAGGCCGCGCGCGCCGCCGACGCCGCCGTGCTGGTGGTCGGCTCGGGGCCCGCCAGCGAGAGCGAGGGGTTCGACCGCCCCGGGCTCGCCCTGCCCGGCAGGCAGGACGAGCTGGTACGCCGGGTCGCGGCGGTGAACAACCGGACGATCGTGGTGGTGAACGCCGGGATGCCGGTGCTCATGCCGTGGGCGGAGGCGGTGGCGGCGGTCGGTTACGCCTGGCTGCCGGGCCAGGAGATGGGCACCGCGCTCGCCGACGTGCTGCTCGGCCAGGCCGAACCGGGCGGCCGGCTGCCGGTCACGCTCCCGGCCGCCGAGGCCGATTGCCCCGTCCTGCACTCGGTGCCCGCCGAGGGCAGGCTGGAGTACCAGGAGGGGCTGCTGATCGGCTACCGCGGGTATGACCGCGCCGGGACGAAACCGCACTTCCCGTTCGGCCACGGCCTGGGCTACACGACGTGGGCGTACGAGTCGGCGGCCGCGGACGCGCCAGTCGCGGCGCCGGACGTCGACCTCGGCGTGACCGTCGTGCTCCGCAACACCGGCCCCCGGACCGGGCGGGAGATCGTCCAGGCCTACCTGGAGCCGCCGACGGCGGATCCCGGGCGCCCGGTGCGCGTGCTGGCGGCCTTCGCCGCGGTCACTGCGGCGCCCGGCGAGCACGCCGAGGCCAGGCTGACCGTGCCGGCCCGGGCCTTCGCCCGCTACGACGAGGCGGCCGGGAGGTCTGGGGCCTGGGTCCGCCCGTCGGGCGAGTTCACCATCCGCATCGGCCGGTCATCGGCTGACCTGCCTCTTCACCTGCGGGTTAAATCATTTTGAGGCCGAACGGACTCCGGTGGCAGCCCCGGCTCACGCTGGAGCACATCCCGGTAAAACTACGCACTAGCCGGGTATCAGAACCGCCATGGTTCCCTCTGTGTATCTGAAAGCTGTTTCCTCAGCCGATCTAAAGCGGATCAGCTGAGGTGCCGTCTCGCCGCGATGAAGCTCGGCGTTGATATTCCGGTTGAATTTGTCGCGGCCGGGACAATGGTGCGCGCGCGAGCCGCGCAAGTTGATCAAGGGGGAATTGATAGTGCCCAGTACTCCGAACCAGTATCATCTCCAGGGCGGGGGAATCTCCGTATCCTATTACCCGGACGGATTTGGTCCGCCTATCCTGGATCGCGGAAGCCTCATCTTCGTATATCAGGACGCGCACCGGTCACAGTCGTTTTTCAGCAACCAGGTGCGGACCGTCAAGGTAGACGACCTGGGCATGATCGTCAGCGTGACCCTCGTGGAGAGCGTGGACACGGGCGGCACGACGTTCAGCCTGCTCGTCCCGGACGTCCAGCTGCCCGCGGAGCAGACCTCGGTCTCCATCTGCACCGAGGGCATCACCACGGTCCACCGGGTGTTCGTCGCGCTGATCGGGCACCCGCAGAGCGAGACTTACACGGTCACCGCTCTCGACGGAACGGCGGCCGTCGGTCCGCTGCCCCTGTAGAGCCAGCACTGTAGAGCCCGCGCGGAGAAGGCCGGTCTGGCTCTGAAAGGAAGTCCTGAAGAGCCAGACCGGCCTGCTCCCGTTATTTGAGGGTGACGCTGGCGGTGAGCGGAAGGGTCGCCGAGGAGGAGCCCGCCGAGAGCGCGAACGTGCCTGCCTCGAGGGTCCAGCCGCCGTCGGACCAGTGCGCCAGGACCCGATCGGGGATCAGGATCCCGACGTTCACCGTCTCACCTGGGTCCGCGTCAACGGCGGCAAAGCCAGCCAGCCACTTGGCCGGACGCTCGACCGCCGAGTCGGGACGGGACGCGTAGATCTGGACGACCTCACGGCCGGACCGCGATCCGGTGTTCCGCACCTCGACGCAGACCGCGACGCCGGGAACGCCGGGCGGCTTCGGTACCTCGCAATCCACGGTGATCGACTCATAGGACCAGGTGGTGTAGCCGCGGCCGTGACCGAACGGGAACAGCGGCTCGCGGCCGTCCCGGTCGTAGCCCCGGTAGCCGATGAACAGGCCCTCGGAGTAGGAGAGCACGCCGTCGGCCGGCCGGGCGGACGGCAGGCCGTCCTGCGACATGGGCCAGGTGGTGGGCAGCCGCCCGCCCGGTTCGGCGTCCCCGAGCAGCACGTCGGCGAGCGCGTGACCGAACTCCTGGCCGCCGAACCAGGTCAGCAGCACCGCCGCCACGTCATCGACCCAGGGCAGCAGGACCGGGGCGCCAGAGTTCACCACGACCACGGTCCGCGGGTTGGCTGCTGCCACCCGGCGGACCAGTTCGTCCTGGCGCCCGGGCAGCGCCAGCGACGTGCGGTCGAAACCCTCGCTCTCCACCTGGGCGGTGGTGCCGACCACCACCACGGCCACGTCGCTCCCGGCAGCCACCTCGACCGCCGCCGCGATCTCCTCGTCATCGGTGCCGTGCGGCACCCCCAGGTCGAGCTCCAGGAACGTGCCGAAGGCCGCCATCGGCGAGGAGTGCACGTCGTGCTCGAGCCGTACGGTCACCACCTGGCCGGCGGCCAGGTCCACCGGAGCCAGCCGCTGCGGCGGCGCCATCAGGGCCTCCACTACGTCCGCGCCTTCGGGCAGCGACAGTGCCTCGTCGAAGACCTCGGCCCCGTCCAGCAGCAGGCGGAAACGGCCGAGCCCGGAGACGCCCACCCGGTAGGAGCCGGCGTCGGTGGCCCGGATCACGCAGTCGATCTCCAGCCGGGCGACCTGCTCGGGAGGCCCGGCCGATCCGAACCCGTTCATCCACATGAACGTGGCGGCGTCTCGCTGCTCGGAGCCGGCCAGCTCACCGGAGGGCGAGAAGAACCGGACCTGCGACCCGGGACCGGAGCCATCGGGCCGCAGCAGCCAGGGCGCGCGGGCCGCGGAGGTCCGCAGGTGGCCGAGTGTCCCGGGCGCGAACGCCACGTCGAGCCCGGCGGCGCGCAAGCCCTCGAGCGGGGAGATCGTGTAGGGCGGGAAGACGGTGGCGCTGCCGCCGCCGAGCGTGCGCGCGACCTCGGCGTTCGGGCCGATGACGGCGACGCGGCCCAGCCCGGAGCGTGACAGCGGCAGAAGCGAGCGCTCGTTCCGGGCCAGGACGAAGCTGGCCGCGGCCGCAGCGCGTAGCTCGCCTGGGATGTCCACCGGGACCGGTGAGGCCGAACGATGCTCGTAGGGCGCAGGGTGCTCATGGGGCGCAGAGGCTTCGTAAGTCGCAGCGGGTTCGTGGGGCGCCTGGGCCTCGGCGAGGCCGCCCACCCGGGCGGCCAGGCGCAGGATGCGGAGCACCTTGTCGTCGATCAGGGCCTCGTCGACCCGGCCCGCCTGCACCGCGTCCAGGAGAGCGTCACCCCACGGGCCGAACCGGCTCGCGGGCCCGGGCATGGCCAGGTCGAGGGCGGCCTGGGCGGCGGGCTCGGTGGACCGGGCGGCCGTCCAGTCGGACATGACCAGGCCGTCGTAACCCCACTCGTCGTGCAGGATGTCGCGCAGCAGCGGGCTTTCCGTCATCGTCACCCCGTTGACCCCGTTGTACGCGGCCATCACCGACCAGGCGCCCGCCTCGCGCACGATCGCCTCGAACGGGGCCAGGTACAGCTCGCGCAGCGTCCGCTCGTCGACGCGGACATCGACGGTCATCCGCTCGGTCTCGGAGTCGTTGGCGATGAAATGCTTGACCGTGGCCCCGACCCCGCAGTTCTGCAGGCCTCGCACGTAGGCGACGCCGATCCGCGCGGTGAGCAGCGGGTCCTCGGAGAAGCACTCGAAATGCCTGCCGCCGAACGGGGTCCTGTGCAGGTTCACCGTCGGGGCGAGCAGCACGTCCACGCCCTTGCGCCGCGCCTCGTGAGCGAGCAGCCTGCCGATCGCCTCGACGCGCTCGCAGTCCCAGGTGGCGGCCAGCGCGGTCGGCGACGGCACGTTCGCCGAGGTATCGCGCTCGTCCCAGGTCTCGCCGCGGACCCCGGCCGGGCCGTCGGAGAGGACCACGCGGCGCAGGCCAACGGCGGGTTCGGGGTACAGCGCCCAGAAATCCGCCCCGGTCAGCAGCCGGACCTTCTGCTCCACCGAGAGCCGGGCGACGCGGCTCCGCAGGTCCGCCTCGTCCGTCATGGGGCGGCGGGCAGGTTGACCAGGGATGCCAGCGCAGCGCGATGCGCATCCGGCGTGCCGAACCCGATCGAGTCCGCCTTCGCGCGTTTCAGGTACAAGTGCGCCGTGTGTTCCCAGGTGAAGCCGATGCCGCCGTGCATCTGCACGCATTCCTGCGCGGCGTTCACCGCGACTTCGGAGCAGTAGGCCTTGGCCAGCGCCACCGCGACCCTCGCGTCAGGCGAACCGGACGCGAGGCACGCCGCCGCGTACCTGGACGCCGCGCGGGCCTGCGTGACCGCCACCCACAGGTCCGCCAGCCGGTGCTTTAGCCCCTGGAACGACCCTACCGGGCGGGCGAACTGACGGCGTTCCTTGACGTAGGCGACCGTCATGTCCAGGCAGCGCTGGGCCAGCCCGATCTGTTCGGCGGCCAGGATCCCGGCGCCCGCGCTCAGCGCCGCGTCCAGCGCCCGCGAGGCGGCCGGGCCGGACGCGATCAGCGTGCCCGGCGCGTCGTCGAACGACAGGTCGCACAGCTGCCTGGTCATGTCCAGCGAGGTCACCGGCGCCTTGGCCACTCCGGACGCCGACATGTCGACCAGGTAGAGCCCGTGCGGCACGCCGTCGGCCGGGACGAGCAGCACCCCGGCGGGCAGCGCGTCGGCGACCCCGGAGACCATCCCGCGCAGCCGGGCCACCCCGGTCGCGGCGTCGCCGGCCCGCGGCCCGGCCAGCCTGACCCCGGCCGGGAAGGCGGTGCTTCCCTGGGGCCCGGGCGCGGTGGCGAACGGGACCGCCAGCGCCGCGGTCACGCTGCCGTCCGCCATCCGGCCGAGCAGGTCGGCCGCGGTCTTGGCCGGCGTGAACGGGGTGCCCGAGGATACCGGGGCACCGGCGGCGATACTCAGCAGGGCGGCAGTGGCGACGACGGCGCTGCCGAGGAACGGGACCGGGGCGACGAAGCTGCCCAGCGCCTCGGCGGCGGCCGCGGCCTCCCGGTAGGAGGCGCCGGCTCCGCCGTCGCGTTCACCGATCAGCAGCCCGGCACAGCCCAGATCCGCGGCGACGGCCTGCCACAGCTTGTCGTCGTAGGTCTGGGCCGACTCGATGCGCGCCAGCGTCTTGTCCAGTCCGCCCCGGTCGGCAAGCAGGGAAACCAGACTGTCTGACAACGCCCGTTCGGTATCCGTATAAAGGAGATCGGGGAGTTCGTCCGCTGCGGTGCCCGGCCTTTCGCTCACCTGGGTAGGTCCTTCCATGGCACGTCCTTGTCGACGCGGGGTTCGGCGGGGAGGCCGAGCACCCGCTCGGCGACGATGTTGCGCAGGATTTCTGAGGTCCCGCCCTCGATGGAGTTGCCGCGGGCGCGCAGGTAGCGGTAGCCGGGGCCGCGGCCGTAGAAGTTCGCGTGTTCCGGGCGGCGCATGGTCCAGTCGTCGTAGCGCAGGCCGTCACTGGAGGCCAGCTCGACCTCGAATCCGGAGATTTCCTGGTTGAGCCGGGCGAAGACCAGCTTGGCGGCCGAGCCCTCGGGTCCGGGCTTACCCGCGGCCAGCTGCTGGCGCAGCCGTTCCCCCGCCAGCCGGGCCACCTCGGCCTCCGTCCACAGCCGCAGCATCCGGTCGTGCAGGCCCGCCGTGCGCAGCTCGGGGCGGGACCGCCAGGTCCTGGCCGCCGAGGAGATCATGCCGCTCTCCCGCGGGGCCGCGCGCGAGGCGCCGATGCTGACCCGCTCGCTCATCAGCGTGGCGTTGGCGACCTTCCAGCCCTCGCCGACCTGGCCGATCCGGTCCTCGTCGGGTATTCGCACGTCGGTCAGGAATACCTCGTTGAACTCGGCCTCGCCGGTGAGCTGACGCAGCGGCCTGACCTCGACGCCGGGGGCTGTCATGTCCACCGCGAAGTAGGTGAGCCCCTGGTGTTTCGGCACGTCGGGGTCGGTGCGGGTGACCAGGAGCCCGTGCCGGGCCTGATGGGCCTGGGAGGTCCAGACCTTCTGGCCGGAGACCACCCAACCGTCGCCGTCCCTCACCGCACGGGTGGCCAGCGCGGCCAGGTCGCTGCCCGCGCCCGGCTCGCTGAACAGCTGGCACCAGATTTCCTCGGCCGTCCAGAGCTTGCGCAGCCAGCGTTTTTGCTGCTCGTCGTTGCCGTAGGCGAGGATGGTCGGCGCCGCCATGCCCAGGCCGATGCCGTTGCGCTCCGGGTCGTTGGACGGCGAGCCGGCCGCAGCGAACTCGGCGTCGACGATGCTCTGCAAAGTCCGCGACACGCCGAGGCCGCCGAGCCCTTCCGGGTAGTGCACCCAGGCCAGGCCCGCGTCGAACCGGGCGTTGAGGAAGTCCTGCTTGCCCATCTCGGCCGGGTCGTGTTCGGCCAGGAAGGCACGGACCCGCTCGCGGATGGCGTCTGGCGTTGCTTCTGTCAGCACAGTGGCCCGCCTGCTACATAGATGACCTGGCCGGAGACGAAGCCTGCGCCCTCGCTGACCAGGAAGGAGATGGCGTGAGCCACGTCGTCCGGCTGTCCGACCCGCCCGACGGGTATCCGCTCCGCGGCCGCCTTCTGGAAATCATCGAACGGTACGTGGACGCGGGCGGCCGTGGCCGCGGTCATATCGGTCGCGATAAAGCCGGGCGCGACTGCGTTCGCGGTGACCCCGAACTTTCCGAGTTCGATGGCGAGCGTCTTGGTGAAGCCCTGCATGCCGGCCTTGGCGGCGGAGTAGTTGACCTGCCCGCGGTTGCCGAGTGCCGACGACGATGACAGGTTGACGATCCGCCCCCATTTCTGACCGGTCATGTACTTCTGCACGGCCCTAGTCATCAGGAACGCGCCGCGCAGGTGCACCCCCAGCACCATGTCCCAGTCTTCGTCGGTCATCTTGAACAGCAGGTTGTCGCGGATTACCCCGGCGTTGTTCACCAGCACCGTCGGCTCACCGAGCTCGGCGACCACCCGGTCGACCGCCGCCTGGACCTGGTCGGCCTTGCTGACATCGGCGCCGACCGCAAGCGCGCGCCCGCCTGCGTCCTCGATTTCCTTCACCGTTCCCGCGCACGACTCCTCATCAAGGTCGAGGACCGCCACGGCCATGCCGTCGCTGGCTAGCCGGCGCGCCGTCGTGGCGCCGATGCCGCGGGCCGCTCCGGTCACTATCGCGATTCTCTCTGACATCGGATTTCTCCTCTTATCTGGACGGGCCGTGGCGCTCGGGTCGGGTCGGCCCTCGTTAGTCCGCGGCTTTTGTTGTACGTGATTTGTCGTACGCTCGCGGCTTTTCGCGGGATTGCGGCTTTAGTCCTGCTCAGCTCGTAGCCTTCCTCAGTTCGCGGCGGGCCAGGGACCTCTTGTGCACCTCGTCAGGACCGTCGGCAAACCGGAGCGTGCGTGCACTCGCCCACAGGTGGGCCAGGGGGAAGTCCTGGCTGACGCCACCACCGCCATGCGCCTGGATCGCCCGGTCAATCACCCACTCGGCCATCGCTGGGGTGACGATCTTGATCGCCTGGATCTCGGTGTGCGCCCCCTTGTTGCCCACGGTGTCCATCAGCCACGCCGTCTTGAGCACGAGCAGTCGCGCCGGCTCGATTCTTACCCTGGACTCGGCGATCCAGTCCTGGATGACGCCCTGCTCGGCCAGGGGCTTGCCGAAGGCGGTGCGGCTGGCGGCCCTGGTGCACATGAGCTCGAGGGCACGTTCGGCCGCGCCGATCTGCCGCATGCAGTGGTGGATGCGACCGGGGCCAAGCCGCGCCTGCGCGATCGCGAACCCGTCGCCCTCGCCCGAGATCAGGTTCTCCTTGGGCACCGTGACGTTGTCGAACACGACCTCGGCATGACCGCCGTGCGTCCCGTCGGTGTAGCCGAAGACCCTCATCCCGCGCTTGACCGTTACGCCTGGCGTGTCGCGCGGCACGAGGATCATGGTGTGCCGGCCGTGCCCCGTCGTGCCCGAGGCGGACTCGCCGGACACTCCCATCACGATGAAGATCTGGCAGTCCGAGCTCATCGCGCCGCTCGACCACCACTTACGGCCGTTGATCACGTAGCCGTCGCCGTCCGGAGTGATCGTGGTGGCGATGTTGGTCGCGTCGCTGGAGGCCACGTCGGGTTCGGTCATGCAGAAGGCGGACCTGATCGTGCCCTCGAGCAGCGGGCGGAGCCAGCGCTCCTGCTGTTCCGGCGAGCCGAACTCGGCCAGCACTTCCATGTTGCCGGTGTCGGGGGCCGCGCAGTTGAGGGCCTCGGGCGCCAGCGCGGGACTCCACCCGGTGATCTCAGCCAGCGGCGCGTACTGCAGGTTGGTCAGCGGCGGATCCGGCAGCAGGCTCGAGTCGAGCTTGCCGACCGCCGCGGCGGCCTTGCCGGTCAGGAACAGGTTCCACAGTCCGCGGCCGCGCGCCTCGGCCTTGAGGTCCGCGGTGACCGGCGCCCGCTCCCACCCTTGGCCCTGGGCGGCCGCGGCCTCGACCTGCTCCGCGAACACCGCCTCGGCCGGGTAGACCCGCTCCTCCATGAATGTGAGCAATTGCTTACGCAGATCAAGCGTCTTGGCGTCATAGCCAAAGTCCATGGAGCACAACCTTTCGATGGGCCGCTTCCACAGGGTTTCACGGGATCGCCGTCCAGCCTACCTACCCACCAGTACGTTCGTCCGCCCTGGCTTGCCCGGTTCGGGTGTGCCGCGGTTCGATTGCGTCAGGTCGTGCGGCGGAAGACGTAGACGTCGCCGGACCGGAAGACCTGGGTGTAGATGTGGCCTGGGTAGAGCTGGGCGATGAAGGCGGGGACGTTGCTGATCGCCGGGCTGTAGTCGCTGTTCTGGCCGTCGAAGACGATGTACTGGGTCTTGGGGTTGCCGCTGTTGCCGATCCAGAAGGTGTCGGTGCGGGCGGCGAGCGGCGCGAGGAGGTCCAGTGTGGCCTGCACGGTGACGCCATCGGGCACGTGGGCCATGGCCGCGTCGGCGGACTTCACCTGGCCGCTGATCCGGTAGCTCTGCGCGCTCCACAGGGTGCTGAGCGGGAACTGGAAGGCCAGCGGGACCGTGATCGCCAGCATCATGGCGGCACCGTAGCGCCGTGCTCCGGCCAGGACCGCGCGGCGTGCGCCCCGGCTTCCGCTGACCCAGCTAGCGGATGCGGCCGGGCCTTCCGCGTCCATGACGGCGCTGATCGCGGCCATCGCGTCGATGGCCGCGATGAAGATGATCGGCATCACGGTGGCGTTGTAGTGCCAGTACGTTCCCCAGAAGCTCGAGTTCGTGGCCAGGAAGCGCAGCAGCAGGCTCGGCCCGGCGATCAGGACCAGCGGCGAGCGCAGCGCGATGAACGCGGTCGGCAGCAGCAGGATCACGATCGTCTGCAGTTTGTCTGGCCAGGCGTGGAAGAACTGGCCGATCAGGCCGGTCACCGTCGGGTGCCCGCCGGGAGCGAGGATCCCGCCGTCGCTCCAGTAGTCGTAGTGGTGGGCCGGGTTGAAGTGCGGGATGATCACCCCGATGGCCACGAACGACCAGGCAAAACCCCAGATCAAGAGGATCTGGCCCGCCTTGATGCGCCGCGTGCCGTCGGGATCCGCGGACGTAATGGTGACGCCGGCCCCGGCGGGTTCGCGGGCGGCGGCACGCATGCCGGCGATGACCAGGTAGAGGCCGATGGCGGCCACCGTGAAGCCCTGATCCTCCTTGACGAAGACGAGCGGGAGCGCCCACCAGACCGCGGCCTTGATGCGGCCGCGGACCAGCGCGGACAGCGAGAAGGCCAGCAGCGGGACGGCGAAGGCGATCTCGTGGAAATCGAAGTTGGCCAGTTGCTGCAGGCCCCAGGAGAACCCGTAGGCGACCGCGATGGCCCGGCTCGGACCGATCCCGACCTTTTCCCGCGCGGCCTGGCTGACGCCGAAGACGGAAAGCGCAGCCAGCAGCGCCTGCACGGCCACCAGCGTCGCCGGCGAGGGGAAGACGCGGAAGAGCGGGGCGATCATCATGACGATCGGCTGGAAGTGGTCGCCCAGCAGGTTGAAGCCCGCGGTCCTGACGTCCGCGACCGGCGCATGCCAGCTGGCGGCCTGCTTGACGTACTCGGTGTAGATGGCCAGATCCCACGAGGACGGGTTGAGCTGCAGCAGCCGGAACAGCGAGATGGCGAGATAGGCGCCGAAAACGGCGAGCGAGGTTACCCAGATGAACGGATCCCGGTAGGCGCCGGAGAGCCTGCTCGTACGCCGCGGCGCGGGAGGGGCCTCCGGCAGCAGACTCTCAGATACCGGAGCTTCACTCTGCGGCACCGCGGACTCCACGGTTGCCGTGAGTGCCTCGGTCCCGTCCTGGACCGGTTCGGCACTAAACGGAGTCCGTTGCTGTTCCAGCATCCCAGCGCAGCTTATCGTACCCGGCCGGCGGGAGCGCGGGTCAGACGAGCAGGAGCCGGGCGAGGCGGCGGCCGGAGACATACAGCCCGATTAGCCCGAGTACGGCGAGGTAGGCGGCCCGCCACAGCAGATCGGGACCGACCACCCCGACGGTCAGGTCGCGCAGCAGCACGACGCCCTGATAGAGCGGCGTCCACTCGACGACCACCTGGACCGCTCGCGGGTAGACGCTGAGCGGGTAGAACGTTGCGGAGAACAAGAAGAGCGGCATGCTGGCCAGGATCACGTAGTCGAAGTCCTGCCAGCTCTTCATGTACGTCGTCCCGGTCATGCCGAGGGCGGCGAAGGCGAAGCCGATCAGCACCGCCACCGGCACGGCCAGCACCGCCCACGGCGAGTGCACCAGGCCCATCGCCAGCATGACCAGCGTGAACGCCGCAGCGTAGATGGTGCCGCGGAGCAGCGCCCAGCCGATCTCGCCCAGCGCAACCTGGGCCGGGCGCATCGGCGTGGCCAGGATCGCGTCGTACAGCTTCGCGTACTTCAGCCGGAAGAAGACGTTGAACGTCGAGTCGTACATCGCGCCGTTCATGGAGGACACGGCGAGCAGGCCGGGCGCGACGAACTCGCGGTACGGGATGAGGTACCCGCCCGGGCCCGGCACCTTGCCGACCAGCACGCCAAGGCCGAGACCCAAGGACAGCAGGTAGAACAGCGGCTCGAAGACGCCGGACGCGAACACCAGCCAGGCGTGCCGGTAGACGCGGGCGTGGCGCTCGATCAGGCGCAGGCTGCCCACGTCGCTACCCGCCCGGCGCAGCCGCGCCAGCCGCCCGGTGGGCGGCAGCATCCGCAGCGACACGCTAGACATGCCCTGCCCCCTTAGACATAAAGGCGCCTGCGGTAGGTGCGGGCGCCGGCCCAGATCCCGGCGGCGGTCAGTGCGGCCAGGTAGGCGACGTTGACGAGGGCCACGGGCGGGTCAAGGTGGCCGAGGCTGAGCATGCGGCACAGGTTGACGCCGTGCCACAGGGGGGTGACATAGGCGAGCAGGCGAAGCCAGCCGGGGAGCTGGGACAACGGGAAGAACGTGCCGGAGAACAGCATCAGCGGCATCATGCCGAACCTGAACATGTAGGCGAAGGAGCTCTCGGTCGTGACCGTGACCGCCCAGGCCGCGATCGGGGCGGCGAAGGCCAGCCCGGTGAGCGTCGCGGCGGGCCAGGCCAGCACCGCCCAGGCGGACCTGGTCACGCCGAACGCCCAGATGAACACCGTGACCACGGCAGTGTTCATCGCGATCCGCATCGTCATGAACATCAGGTGGCCGCGGAAGATGTCACCCGGCCGCAGCGGCGAGGCCTGCGCCGCGATGTAGATCTTGTTCCACTTGACCGAGCCGAACACCGGGTAGCTCGCCTCGCCCATCGCCGTGTTCATCGCACTGGTGGCCAGGATGGCCGGGGCCACGAAGGCCAGGTAGCTCACTCCGCCCAGGCTCGCTGTCCCGTGCCTGTCCACCAGCGAGCCGAGGCCGAACCCTATCGCGCCCAGGTAGAACAGCGGACCGAGCACGCTGGACCAGATGCTGGACCGCCAGATCCGCCGGTACACCGTCAGCCAGCATCCGAACGCCCGCACGGCCAGGGGGGTTACGGGGGGGCGGGCAGCCCCCCCGTGAGCAGGGGGGGTCTGGGGGGGATCGTCCCCCCGGATCAACAGAGCCTCCGCCCGGTCAGCCGCAGGAACACATCCTCGAGGGTTCCGCGGCGTGCTAGCGAGGTGAGCGGCTCGAGGCCGCTGGCGCGGACCGCCGCCAGGGCCGCATCCCCGTCGGTGACGTAGAGGAGTATGCGGTCGGCAAGCACCTCGGCCCGTTCGGCCGGAAAATCTTTGAGCTTGTCCGCGGCCAAGTCGTGCAACTCGGGGTCGAAGCGCAGCTCGAGGACTTCCGGGGAGCAGTAACGCGTGATCAGGTCGCGGGGCGAGCCCTCGGCGGCGAACGTCCCGTGGTCCATGACCACCAGCCGGTCGCATAGCTGTTCCGCCTCGTCCATGTAGTGCGTGGTCAGGATCAGCGTGACGCCACGCTGCTTGAGCCGGAACAGCCGGTCCCACACCACGTGCCTGGCCTGCGGGTCCAGGCCGGTGGTGGGCTCGTCGAGGATGAGGATCTCCGGCTCGTTGATGAGCGAGCGGGCGATCGTCAGGCGGCGCTTCAGACCGCCGGACAGCGGGTCTACTTTGTCCCTGGCCCGGTCGGCGAGCTGCACGAATTCCAGCAGCGCCGCCGCTCGCTCCCTGATGACGCGGCGGGGCAGGCCGAAGTACCTGCCGTAGACCAGCAGGTTCTCGATCACGGTCAGCTCGACGTCGAGGGTGTCGTCCTGCGGCACCACGCCGAGCCGAGCCCGGATCGCCGAGCCGTCCCGCACCGGGTCGATGCCGAGGATGGTCAGTTCCCCGCTGGTCGGCGGGGAGACGCAGCCGATCATCCGCATCGTGGAGGACTTTCCCGCGCCATTCGGCCCGAGGAAGCCGAATGCCTCGCCCCGGTACAGGTCGAAATCGATCCCGTCCACCGCCGTGAAATCGCCGAACCGCTTGGTCAGGCCGCGCGCACGGACGAGCACTTCACTCCTGGACACCCGATTCACGGTACCTGGGGGGTATGACATTCTTCGAACGGTTTACCGCCTGCTACGCGCTGCCACTCTGGTAGCAAGGTAGGGTTCTGACCTATACGGGATGGACCGATCAAGGACGAAGCGAGTGGATCTCCTCCGCGATGTTTACGCCCGATTCAGGGTTCTGATACACGAGGTAGCCAAGTTCGGCATAGTGGGCATCCTCGCGTTCCTCATCACGATCGTCGGCGCCAACGTGCTGCGTTCCGGGGCAGGACTCGGCCCGCTCACCTCGGTGACCATCGCCACCACCGTGGCCACCGTGTTCGCCTTCTTCGGCAACAAGCTCTGGGCGTTCCGGCACCGGACGGGCAGCCACCTGGGCCGGGAGTCTGTCCTGTTCTTTGTCTTCAACGGCATCGGGCTGCTCATCCAGCTCGCGTTCGTCGCGGCCATGCACTACGGGCTCGGCAGGACGGACACGCTCTCCTACAACGTGGCGAACATCATCGGCATCGGCGTGGCCACCATATTCCGGCTGTACTGCTACCGCCGCTGGGTCTTCGTGATGGCGGACGACACGCCGATGACGGAGCAACTGGAGCCAGAGACCTCCGGCACCTGATCACGCGCGGCCGCGGGGCTTACTGGCAGCCGCGGGGCTTACTGGCAGCCGCGGACGGCGGACAAGCCGAGGGGCGCGTTGAGCGCCGCGGTTTCCTGCGTGGTCGTCAGGTAACCCACTGCTGCCATCCGGCCGATGACGTGCACCAGCCGGGCCCGGGCCTGCCGCGGGTAGTCAAGCGGATCATCGTAGGTGGGCGCGTTTACCACGCCCGCCAGCATGGCCGCCTGTACCAGGGTCAGCCGATCCGGCGGCCGGCCGAAATAACCGCAGCTGGCAGCCTCAAGGCCGTAGTAAAGATGGCCGTAGTACGCGATCTCCGCGTACATGCGGAGAATCTCCGGCCTGCTGTACATCTGGTTGAGCTTGACGGCCATGGCCAGTTGCTCCAGGACCTGCGTGAAGCCGCTGTGGCCGCCGGTGTACAGGTTCTTCGCCAGTTGCAGGTCGATGGTGCTGCCGCGCTGGTCCCGGTGCCCGGTGATCCAGGAGACCACGCCCCGGGCCAGTGCGAGCGGATCGACGCCGGGATCGGTGTAGAACCTGTGGTCTTCGGTCGCCACCAGAGCCTGGGCGAAGTAAACCGGGACCGGCGGCCCGGGGTAGGCGATGTGGTGCTCCCGCGCCTGCGCCCGCGCTAGGGCGGTGGCCTGGCCCGCCGAGGGGGTGAGCACGAAGATCAAGCCGACCGCGACGGCGAAGATCACGACGACGGCGAGGATAATTTTCGCGATCCTGAAGGTGATCCGGAACCGTCTGGAGACCGGGAGAGGCCGTGTCCTCCCCCCGGGCCCGAAGTTGTCGTCCGAGGAGGCTGCGCGGCGAGTCCCAAGTACTCTCAACTGCCCCCTCCGGGGTGACTGCGACGCGGTCGTCGATACTACTAACGAGCACGACACCCTCGCCATGCCCGGCACATCGTAACTTTCCGCTCCGGCGGGAATCACGCATCCGCGACGGCGCGGCGCCCCGGGGCTCCGGTGGGCTGGGCTTCGTTTCGAGCGGCGCCCTGGTTGCGCTATGCTGACCCATGCCGCCGAAGTAGACGGTATGCGCCGTAAGAAGCAACGCCTCGGCGCGGGCGGGACGTGGCCCAGCTTGGTTAAGGCGCCTGACTGGGGGTCAGGAGAGCCCGGGTTCAAATCCCGGCGTCCCGACAAATGAGCATTAGCGGTCGGCTAAAATGTCAGTACCGGGAGTTACGGTATTGACATGACTGGAGATTCACCGAAAAAACGCAGGTGGTCGGATACCGATCTCGTCAATGCGGTGGCGGCCTCTAGGTCGTGGCGCGGCGTCATGCGCGAACTCGAACTCTGCGTGACATCATCTGGATCTATCCAGATGGTTAAGCAGCGTGCGACCCTTCTCGGGCTTGATACCTCGCACTTCACCGGACAGCGTGAGTGGTCTGATGCCAAGCTGATACAAGCTGCTTCTCAAGCCCGTTCCTGGAGCGCACTGCTGGCCGCGATGGGAGTCAAGTCGACATCCCACGCATACCGGACCCGAGTCAAGGCACATGCTCTACGGCTGGGGCTTGATCTCAGCCACCTGGATGATAACGCTCAAGGAGTTAACCACCCGCCAAGCCCAAAGCCAGCGCTCAGAAACCTGCGAGACGCAGCAACAATGCTTGCGGCATCCTGGTTCTCACTATGCGGGTTCATCACGGCCATTCCTGTAGAGCCGACCATTTATGACCTGCTGGTGTCGATGCCGGACGGAATCAAACGGGTCCAGGTGAAGACGACCACGTACAACAGCAAGAATGGCTGGATGGTACAGGTAGGCAGACGACCTTATTCGCTCGGAAACAACGCCCGGCTTGTCCCGTACGACCCGGAGTTGATCGACCTGTTCTTTATCGTGGACGGTGACCTGTCTTTGTACCTTATCCCGAGCAAGGTCATCGCCGGCCGGGTAGGCCTTCTCCTGCGGACCTATGCGAAGTACATAGTGGGGAACGCGGCGGGGCTCATGGCGCCGCGGTCGCCGGCCCCGGATGCGGGGGCGGCGGTTCTGGGGTGTTGACTTGTCGGTATGCCAGTTCAAGGAGAATACGAGCCGAGCGCACAGGCCTGGGTGCGCGATCAAGTGGAGCTGTACGAGAGTTCGGGCGGAACCCAGGGCACGACCCTGCTGGACACCGGCCTGCCGGTCGTGATCGTGACCAACCTGGGCGCCAGCAGCGGCAAGGTGCGCAAGACGCCGGTCATGCGGGTGGAGCACGACGGCCGGTACGCCATGGTGGCATCCAAGGGCGGGGCCCCGGAGCACCCGGTGTGGTATTACAACGTCCGCGCGAACCCACTGGTGGAACTCCAGGACGGCCCGCACAAGCAGGACATGATCGCCCGCGAGGTCAGCGGGGACGAACGCGCCGAGTGGTGGAAGCGGGCGGTCGCCGCGTACCCGCCGTACGCGGAGTACCAGGAGAAGACCACGCGCGAGATCCCCGTATTCGTCCTGGAGCCGGCTAGCTAACCGTTCTGGGCTCCGCTGTTTGCGGCGTCCTTCTGCCTTTAAGACCGAGATGAGCGGCATCTGGTTAGAACCGCGTCGGGGCAGACGGCAAACTGGTGCGATGACAGGACGGGCAGAACTCACGCGCCGGGCGCAGGCGCACGGCGTGGCGGTCACCTACCAGAACTGGCGGGGCCACATCGTCGAGGTGCCGGACGAGACGCTGGCCGCAGTGCTCAGCGCCGTTGGCGATAACGGGGCGCCCGGTGATGACGAGGCCCCCGGCGGGTCCGCCGATCCTGAGGTCCAGGCCCTAGGCGGCGCGGTCGCGCCGTTTCCGGCCCGCCGGTCATGGGGCTTCGCCGTGCAGCTCTACTCGGTTCGTTCGCGCGCCTCCTGGGGCCACGGCGACCTGCACGACCTAGCCGACCTCGCCGGGTGGAGCGGCGGCGAGCTTGGCGCGGACTTCGTGCTGGTCAACCCGCTGCACGCGGCCGAGCCGCGGCCGCCGGTCAGCCCGTCCCCCTATCTGCCGATGAGCCGCCGCCAGGTCAGCCCGCTCTACCTGCGCGTCGAGGACATCCCCGAGTATCAGGGACTGAGCGCCGGCGACCGGGCCCGGGTGGAGGCCCTGGCCGCTCCGCTGCGCGCCGCGAGTGTCACCGCGGCGCTTATCGACCGGGACGCGGTCTGGACCGCCAAGCGCGCCGCGCTCGAGCTGATCCGCGCGGTGCCGCTGACCGCGAGCCGCCGCGCCGAGCTTGACGCGTTCCTCGCCCGCGACCGCCGTGCCCTCGACGACTGGGCGACGTGGTGTGCCCTCGCCGAGATGCACGGACCGGACTGGCGATCGTGGCCCGCGCCGCTGACCGATCCCGGCTCGGCCGAGGTCACGGAGCTCAGGCGGACGCTGGCCGACCGGATCGAGTTCCACGCCTGGCTGCAGTGGCTGGCGGCCGGGCAGTTGGCCGCGGCGCAGCAGGCCGCCAGGCGGGCCGGCATGAGCATCGGCGTCATCACCGACCTCGCGGTCGG